>Ga0209297_1000127_pt1 | contig 49923 bp, 43 predicted proteins | sample S_130805_MF_Meta_FD_187322 | JGI IMG/M metagenome (GOLD analysis project Ga0209297, IMG submission 187322) | Freshwater microbial communities from Lake Simoncouche, Canada to study carbon cycling - S_130805_MF_MetaG (SPAdes) (version 2) | ecosystem: Environmental > Aquatic > Freshwater > Lake ...
TCTTCCGATCTCTCGAAACGACAATGCGTTGAGTTAATTCAAAATTTATTTTATCCAAAAAAAAATCGAAAAATTACCCGCGAAAAAAAGTAGTCAAAGAGTCAAATTGTCAATCCCTCAGGCAACGCACAGAAAACCCATTTTGCTTATAAGCGCTGCTTCTGTAAACATTGCCATTATTGCTGTACAAGTAGCGGTACCAAGCGTCATAGGTATCGCTCTCTGACGAACTCCACCAGTAACCGTTAGCGCCAACGTTGCTGAAATAACCATCGTAGCTACGATAACCGCCCGGAAGCCCTGCAAAGCCTGAAGCGTTAGTGCCGTTGCCATTATTTTTCCAACCACTTCTTCTTTTCATTTTAGCTCCTGCTATAGAATCGCCGCCTAAATAATCTGTTAGCATCGTCCATTCTTTATCTGTGGGTATGTGGTAGCCTTTTGGGGCAAGGCCGCGAGCATCCATTACTGCATACCAGTTATATAATTTGCCATATTTTGTTCCATTTTCTGCCTTGTTTTCGTAATAACACCAAGCGCCGGTTGTTAATTTTTCCCAAGCATTTGCGTCTTGCACCTGCGGTATTTTATCTCCATTGCGGTAGGTTGTTACATCAAGGTTTTTGCTTGTCCAGGTTTGTGTGCCTATTTTAACATCTTGTGCTTTTATTGTAAAGCTTAGTAAGAGTATTAACGAAAATAGTTTTTTCATGGGTTTTGTTTTTTTATAAATGTAAAAACAATTTATTGTCATTCAAATAAATTGCTAAAAACGGCTTCTATTTTAGAAACAGCTATTATTTTAATTTTAAAATTTTTTATTTGAAGCCCTTTTAAATTATGAGTAGAAATAAATATTTTTTCAAAGCCCAATTTTTCTGCTTCCGAAATGCGCTGCTCTATTCTATTTACCGGCCTTATTTCGCCTGTTAGGCCTACCTCTGCAGCAAAGCAAGTGTTTTGTAATATTGGCAAATCTTCGTTGCTACTTAAAATGGCGCAAACTAATGCTAAATCTATACCGGGGTCTTCTACTTTTATGCCGCCTGCAATATTAATAAACACGTCTTTTGCGGCTAAATTAAAACCGCATCGTTTTTCTAAAACTGCTAAAAGCATTGAGAGGCGGCGCAAATCAAATCCGGTTGATGATCGTTGTGGTGTGCCATAAGCTGCGGTGCTAACAAGGGCCTGTGTTTCTATTAACATGGGTCGGTTTCCTTCCATGGTGGCCGATATGGTTACGCCGCTGGTTGCATTTTCGCGGTTGGTTATTAATATTTCGGAGGGGTTTGTTACTTCTCTTAAGCCATCGCCGCTCATTTCGTAAATGCCCATTTCGTTGGTGTTACCAAATCTGTTTTTAGTGGCTCGCAACAATCGGTAAATGTGGTTTCTGTCGCCTTCAAATTGTAAAACGGTATCAACCATGTGCTCGAGTATTTTTGGCCCAGCTAGGCTGCCCTCTTTGGTTATGTGGCCTATCATAAACACCGGCACATTGGTTTCTTTAGCAAATCTTAAAAATTCGGCCGCACACTCTCTTACCTGGCTAACGCTTCCTGGGCTGCTTTCTACATAAGCAGTGTGTAAGGTTTGTATAGAATCTATAATTACCAATTGCGGCTCTATTTCGCCAATTTGCTGAAAAATATTTTGAGTATTTGTTTCTTGTAAAATAAAACAAGTCTCGGTTGTTACGCCAATGCGCTCGGCTCGCATTTTAATTTGTTGTTCGCTTTCTTCGCCGCTTACATATAAAATTTTTAAATTTTTTAGTCTAAGTGCCAATTGCAACATTAAGGTAGATTTGCCTATGCCTGGCTCGCCACCAAACAAAACAAGGCTTCCGGGCACAATGCCGCCACCCAACACGCGGGTTAATTCTTTTCCGGGCACTGCAATGCGCGGGTAATTTTGGAGTCCCACATCTTGAAGCAAGATCGATTTATTGGCCGTTTTTTTATCGTTTTTGTTTTTAGAAAAAAGCTGTAGTCTATCGTTTTTGGTTTCTTTATGTATTATTTCTTCTACATAAGTATTCCATTCGTTGCAGCTTGGGCACTTACCTATCCATTTACCAGACTGGGCGCCACAATTTTGACAAAAGAAACTTGATTTTTGTTTGGCCATGTTTAATTACAACTTATTTTCGTTTAATGGTTTGTGTTTTGTTTCCATCAATAGTTATGTTATAGGTGCGCAAGCTTTCTTCGTAAGTTGGTTTTATTTTTTTGCCTTGCCATTTTATTTCAATGTCGTTTTTGTATTCAATGGTTAAATAATTAAAACCCTCTTCATCATAATATTTCCAGTCGCCATCTTTCATGCCGGCAGAGTAATTACCAGAGTTCATTTTTTGACCATTATAATGATAAAAGGTGTGTATACCAATTGGCACTCCCGTTAAAAAACTACCTTCAAAACGTTTGTTTTTAGATGGCAAATAATAAGATCGCCATAAACTATCGGGTTCGTTTTCTGAATATTTTCCAATTTCTTTATATTCTTTGGTTTCGTATAACCACAGGCCTTCTTTATTATTATTTGAATAGTTACCTTTTAAAATGACCTCGCCAAGCTCATTATAATCTATTAGTTCACCTTCTCTGTTTCCATTTACATAATTTTCTTGTCTCATGGTTTTACCGCTTTCATAAAACCAAATCCAAGGGCCTTGTTCGTTGCCTTTTTTATTATATCCTCCTTTTTGTTCTAATGAACCCGAAGAATAAAAAAATTCCCAATTGCCTATTCTTTTGCCTTCTTTATAAATTCCTTTTGCTCTAAACTCGCCCGTATTATGATATTCGTGCCAAGTTCCTATTCTTTTTCTTATGCTATCAACAGCGCCCCTTGCAATAACGGTGCCATCAAAATATTCAATAGCACTATCGGGTATGGGTTCTAATCTACAAACCATTCTTTTTAAAAAAACTCGACTGGTGTCGTCTCTTAAATAAAGAGTGCTATCACATCTGTTTTTTCTTATGTATTTATAATGGGTTCCTATTGCTAATCCATCTAAAAAAACACCTTCGTATTTTAATAAACCATCTTCATAAACTTCTCTATAAACTTCTACGCTAGCTAGTTCAGGCGCGTTTAATATTTTTTTTCCTTTATTAAATTTTTGGGTTGATGCTAAATTGCCTTTTATATCATAATCTTTAACATATCCATCTAAAGAATCATCATTATACTTCATTTCTTTCTTTACTTGTAAATTTGAATGAAACTCTTTCCAAATACCTTGTTTTTTATTTTCTTGATCTACTTGATTAATTTTTTCGAAACTTTGTAAAATCCCATTTATATAAACAGAAATTTCGGTAATTAAGGAGTCTTGGCTGTACTCGACTACTGTTCCATTTTTTTTTCCATTTAAATACGGAGTACTATTTTTTGTTTTATGGTTTGAATAATAATTTATTTCTAAACCATTTTTAATATCATTAGTGTAATTTTCTTTACTTATAATATTTGCCAAGGTGTCGTAAAAAATAGTAAGACCATTTTTTTTTCCTAATTTATAAAAAATTGTTTTGTTTATTTTACCTTGTTCGTTGTAAAATTTCCATAAACTATCTAATAAATAATTTTTTCTATTTCCTTCTATTTTAATTTTTCCATTTTTATAATAATTTTTCCAGTACCCATCAGGTTTAGCATCTTTCATTAATCCTTCGCTACTTATTTTACCATTATCATAATAATATTTTACAATCCCGTTAATCACAGATGATTGAGCTATTATTTTGTAAAAAAATAAATTAAATAAAAAAATTATATGTATTTTTTTCAAAAAGGATTATATTTTATATTATAAAAGTATATTAATTAAGCTTAAATTGAACATAATTTTATTTTATTAATCAAATTTATTTTTTAAAATTATCAAATAAGAACATTATATATAAATAATATTTTTATTTTAAAGATTTAAAAATTATTATTGTATATATATATACTGTTAGTATTGTTTATATAATTTAGGTTTTTATAGTTATAATGTTGGTTATAAATATTACTTAACAAGCTATAAACAATTATTTATTTTAATTGAATGATTATTAAGAAGGTAACAACAACTAACATTATGTTAATATAAATTAACTTTAATAAGTATTAGTTTTTACGAATGTTAATAATCTAGTTTTTTGTTTGATAAAAACAAACAAAAATTTAAAACATTATTATTAATAATTAGAATTTATGATAAGCAAAAATTAAAATGAATAAAAGTTAAAAAGGTAATGAGTTTTTATAAACAAAAATATAAGTAACTAACATTTTTTTGTTGAAGGCTTTAAAACCTTTATTAGTTAAGCGTTTGTTTTAAAAGGGAAAACAAGGTTATTTGGATTAATATAATTTTTATCACACTAAAAAGAACGTCTTCAGTATATATATGGGTTAAGAGAATATTTTAATGTAAAATAGTTGCAGACTAACTAAATGTCAATATAACTGAGTCAATAAACTTTTTAATTTCCAGAATTTTTGAATAAATATTTTCTACATCATTTTGATATTCCTTCGTAAGTTCTATTGATGTTTTATTTATATCAATATTAAAATATTTTTGCGTATCATCAAAAGCAATATATACATTTCCGTTTTTTATTGTAAAGTAAACTTCAGCACCTATTTTTTGGTTAAGCGAATATAAGTTTGAAATAAAACGCTCATTTATTATCTCTTTTAATTTAAAATCATTATTATAATAGACAACATAGGTTTTTTCAAAATCAACCTTATTTGTTTTGTATTCATTATTATTTTTAAGGTATAGTTTTCTCATTATCGGATTATTAAGGTGTTTTTTTACAACTTCAATATTAATAGTTGAATCTAGTTTGTAATCAAAAATTAAATAAAACCCATTTATATAAATATTTGTAGAAAATTTAGATGCATATCCTGCTATAACTTTAGAAATTCTTATTCCAACATTATCAATAGCACCATTAAACAAATATTCAGGTACAAAATAATTAAAAAAAAGAAGCAACTTACTTTGCTTTAATTCTGCCTTTTTAAAACGATCCTCAACATTAAAATTCAGATTATAGCCTAATGATTTATGAATCTTATCTATAGCATTTGTTTTAAAAAAAACATTAAATTTAGTAACGGTTGGCTTAATAAATATTTTATTTAAAATAAAAAGAACAATTACAGAAATAATAAATAAATAAATAATTGTACGCCATAGATTTAAATAACTGTAAAAGTAAATTGCTCCGGAAATGATAGTAAATAATAGTATAAAAAACAGAATAAAATAATTTCTCTCAAGAATTGTCTTTTGTTCAATTCTGAATGATTCTAATTGATTTAAATCAATATCAAATATTTCCTCAGTTGAGCTCATATTGATTTTCCCATTGTTATTTTAATAATATAAATTTAATATTAACAGAGGTAAAAATTTGTTTTCATTTTAAATTTAAAAAATTGTTTAAAGAAGGCCTTTACAATTAAACTAACCAAATAACTTATGCACAAGATAAATAAATATTTACCTTTACAAAAATTAAATTGACTAACGAGTACGATATAATTGTTGTTGGTGCTGGCCACGCAGGTTGCGAAGCCGCTGCCGCAGCCGCAAATATGGGATCAAAAGTTTTGTTGGTAACCATGAATATGCAAACCATCGCACAAATGAGCTGTAATCCGGCTATGGGAGGAATTGCCAAAGGGCAAATAGTTAGGGAAATAGACGCAATGGGCGGCTATAGCGGAATTATTTCTGATAAATCGGCCATACAATTTAGAATGCTAAACAGAAGCAAAGGCCCCGCTATGTGGAGTCCCCGTACTCAAAACGACCGCATGATGTTTGCCTCGCTTTGGCGCGAAATGTTGGAACAAACGCCGAATGTTGATTTTTGGCAAGATATGGTAAAGGAGTTAATCATTTCGGCTGATGGAAAAAGCATTGAAGGCATTGTTACAGGTATGGGCATTTCTTTTAAAGCCAAAGCCGTTGTTTTAACAAACGGAACCTTTTTAAACGGCATTATACATATTGGAGAAAAACAAATTGGAGGAGGCAGAACTGGCGAATCGGCAAGTATAGGAATAACGGAACAATTAGTTCAGCTAGGATTTGTTTCGGGTCGTATGAAAACAGGCACCCCGCCAAGAATAGATTCCCGATCATTAGATTATTCTAAGATGGAAGTACAGGGCGGTGATGAAGTGGCTGACAAGTTTTCGTATCTAGACAATACCTCTCCGTTTATAGGGCCAAATTCCATAAAACAAATCCCTTGTCACGTAAGTTATACAAATCAAAAAGTTCATGATATTTTAAAAACGGGTTTTGAAAAATCGCCCATGTTTCAGGGTAGAATTCAAGGACTAGGCCCTAGATATTGTCCAAGTATAGAAGATAAAATTACCAGGTTTAGCGAACGAGAAAGGCACCAGCTATTTATAGAGCCCGAGGGCTGGAACACCGTAGAAATATACGTTAATGGGTTTTCTACCTCATTACCCATCGACGTTCAGCAAAAGGCTCTTCAATTAATTCCTGGCTTCGAAAAAGCTAAAATGTTTAGGCCAGGTTATGCCATTGAGTATGATTATTTTCCGCCAACACAATTAAAACCCACACTAGAAACGCAACTACTTGATAATCTGTATTTTGCAGGGCAAATTAATGGCACAACTGGGTATGAAGAGGCTGCCTGCCAAGGACTTATGGCCGGAATTAATGCGCATTTAAAAATAAATAACAAGCCGGCCTTAATTTTGAGTCGACACCAAGCTTATATTGGTGTTTTAATAGATGATTTGGTAATGAAAGGAACCGACGAGCCTTACCGAATGTTTACATCTAGGGCCGAGTATAGGCTTTTATTAAGACAGGATAATGCTGATATTAGACTCACACCTCTTTCTTATAAATTGGGTTTAGCTAATGAAGAGCGTTTACACAGGGTTGAAACAAAAATTGAAGGGGCGAATAAAATAATTGATTATTTTAAAAATAACAGCGCAGATCCAAATACGCTAAATCCCTTTTTAGAGATCGTTAATTCAGCACCTCTTTCTCAAAAGACGAGATATTTTAATGTTTTATCCCGCCCAAATGTATCTGCTGCCCAATTAATAGAACAAGACGCCACCTTATTACATGAAATGTTAGGCTTTGATAAAGAAACCATCGAACAGGCCGAGATTTTAATGAAATACGAAGGCTATATTGAGCGCGAAAGGGAAAATGCCGAAAAGCAAATACGTCTCGAAGAACATATTATTAAACCAGATTTTAATTACAACAGTATAAAAAGTTTAGGCGCCGAGGCTATTGAAAAATTTAATAAATATAAACCACAAACCATTGGACAAGCTAGCCGAATTTCCGGGATAAATCCGGCCGACATTTCGGTTTTATTAGTTTATCTTGGTCGTTAATTTTATGGTTTCACGTGGAACAAAATACTATTATGCTTACTTTAACTAATTGTCCAGTTTGTGATTCAACAGAATTTGAACACAGAATTTCTTGTAAAGATTTTACTGTTAGCCAAAATACGTTTAATATTGTAGAGTGCAAACACTGTTACTTTCTCTTTACAAACCCTCGTCCAACTAACGATAATTTACCTGATTTTTATAAGTCAATAAATTATATTTCTCATTCCGATACCAAAAAAGGCTTTATCTCACAAGTTTACCATCTCGTAAGAAAGTATACTCTAAATCAAAAGCTCAAGATGTTAAAGACTAATGTTGCTGTTGGAAATTTGTTAGATTATGGTTGCGGATCTGGCATGTTTTTGAATCAAGCCAACGCTAAGGGATGGAATTCTTTTGGAACCGAACCCGATGATGGCGCAAGAGATATTGCCAATAAGAATAAAAAGCTTGCTTTTGGAAATAAGCAAGAACTAAATGCCCTTGATCCACTTATGACTTTTAACGCCATAACTCTTTGGCATGTTTTAGAACATGTTACAGATTTGCCCGAGACTCTAAATTTTTTCAAACAAAAATTAGAACGAAATGGCGTTTTAATAATTGCGGTTCCTAACTACAACAGTTACGATGCAAAACACTATAACGCGCATTGGGCGGCCTACGATTTGCCCCGACATTTATACCATTTTGAATCCAATACAATTTGCCAACTCATGGCTAAATACGGTTTTGTTATGCACAAAACTTATCCTATGAAGTTTGATAGCTTTTATGTAAGCATGTTAAGTGAGAAATATCTGTCAGGCCGAATTAATTATTTAAAAGCCTTTTTAGTCGGGCTACGCTCTAATTTAAAAGCTAAAAAAGCTAGCGACTACTCAAGCGTTATATACGTTTTTAAACACGCTTAAAATTGTTTCACGTGGAACGTCTGGACTAATTATAGCCCGAAAGTTTAATTCATAATTTTTAAACCCCTTTTTTTATCAATCCTTTTTCTCTATTTATAGCCTCGCTATACAATAATTCAAAGAAGCAAAATTTACTCTCGAGCTGACAAATCATAGCCACTTCGCACCAAAGATTAACCTGGCAAAAAAATAGCTTTATGTGTTTTGGAGCAACTTATAATTAAGTTTATTTTTTTATTAAGGTTAAAAATAGATAATATATTTATATTTGAAAAACTAAAACCATTGATATTAGGTTATTGACAGCTTTTTAATTTAAAAATAACAAATAATAAACGGATGGTTTCTACTATCGAATTCTATAAATCAAACAACCCACAAAGTTTAGAAAAAACTGCTGTTTTTCTCTTAATTTAAAAAGGGCTTCAAATAAAGAAATTAAAAGAATAGCCGTTTCTAAAATAGAAGATGTTTTTGCCCATTTGTTTGAATAACAATAAATAGGTTGTACATTTATCAAAATAAGAAATTATGAAAAACCTAAATTCAATCACAATGCTATTAGCCTTGTTAATAGTATTAATGGGCTGTAAAAAAGAAACAAAAATAACCGAGTGCACATTTTCATATGCCCCATGGGCTGCATGCGACAATGGCACCCAAACAAGAATGGGAACGGCCAATTCTTCAGGTTGCAGCGGCACTCCACCCTCAGATAGTCTCAAAAAAAACTGCCCCACAACAATTACAGGCCTTGATGGAAACAGCTATGGTATAAAATTAATTGGCAATCAAACCTGGACAAAAAAAACTTAAATGTTAGCAAATACAGAACTGGCGATTTAATCCCTCAAGTTCAAGACCCGACCCTATGGGATAATTTAACAACAGGGGCCTGGTGCTATTACGAAAATAACAGCGCCAATGGGACCATATATGGCAAGCTGTATAATTGGTATGCTGTAACCGACACCCGCGGCTTAGCCCCAACAGGCTACCATATACCAAACAATTCGGAAATCATGACCTTAATAAATTATTTAGGAGGCGGGCAGGTAGCGGGAGGGAAGATGAAGGAGCTCCGCTTATCGCATTGGTTAGCGCCAAACACCGAGGCTACTAACAGCAGTGGTTTTTCGGCCTTGCCGGCAGGGGGATATTATTTGCAATGATGATGATATTCAATATCGCAAAAGCTCAACAAAAATCAAAACAAATAAATAAAAAAGCACCTTCCGCTGGAAAAATAATGGCGATGACCTTTGAATTATATTATATGGGTCAGTCAATGCCGGGGGATTTACCTCAATTAGTTTTTAATGATATTACTACAAATGAAGAATATGACTTTGGTTCTTCTCCTAATAATCTAAACGGAATTGAATTTAGTGATGGAGACAGTGCAAATCCGAAATATTTAAATAAGATTTTTATTGTTGAAGCAAAGCAAGAAATTATTGAAATTTATGTTAATACAGGTTTTGAATCAGCCGAGAAGAGAAATTCAAAAGCATGGGTAATAAAATCAATAAAATTATGGAATAACAAAAAATGAACTTTTGTATATTCACCATGGACCTCATGTTCAAACAATATACAAACAAGAACTTATAAATCAAGCCCATCAGGATGCGCGGACTGAACAACAAAAATTATTTATACATTTATAAAAAACTTTATGGAAGAAAATGAAATTAAAATAGGCGACCAAACCTTGATGTAGATACTTACTGCAATGGAGATTCCATAACGCATGTGGAAGACGAAGAAGAATGGGCAAATTTAACAACAGGCGCTTGGAGTTATTACGAAAACGAATCAAGCGATGCAGAGTGGACTATACTAAACGATAACATAGGAGATAAAGCCGGCACAAAAATGAAAAGCACAAATGGCTGGGATGATGATGGCAACGGAGCCAACTCAATCGGCTTTGCAGGGCTTCCGGGCGGTTATCGTAACAGCGATGGGAATTTCAGCAGCGTTGGCGCTTTCGGTTACTGGTGGAGTTCGTCAGAGAACTATTCCTATTACGCTTGGTTCCGCAACTTGTATAACAAAAATGACAGTGTAAACAGAAGCTACAACTATAAGCTTTTTGGGCTTTCTGTGCGTTGCCTGAGTGATTGACAATTAGACTCTTTGACTATTTTTTTTGCGAGTAATTTTTCTATTTTTTTTTGGATAAAATAAATTTTGAATTAACCCAACTCATTGTCGCTTCGAGTAGAATTTGCTTTTTAGCAAATACGTATCGAGAAGCGGTTGTGTTCCTCGATACAAAAATTCAAAGAGGCAAGATTTTTATTCGAACTGACAATTCGCGCCAAGGAGCGTAATGGGTTTCCTGAGGGATTGAAATTAGATTAGTTGAAATTTTGTTTCGCGGTAAAACTTTTGATTTTTTTGGATTGGTTAAGGGGCAACTAACTTTTTTGCCTCGTTTATATCCATTCTTTCGCCATTTTTTAAAGCAATAACAAAACAATCGTTAAAGCCATTGTTGCGTAAAAAAAGTTTATGCGCAATGGCCTCGCCAATTAGTCCAAAACTGCCCGAGGTATATTTTAAAACTTTGTTTTCGATAAAAAAAGAACCCTCTTTTATTGCCGAATATTTTTCTTGTTTTAAGTCAATAGGCGAAGCGCTGCTGGTAAAAAGAACTTTAAAAACGATATAAACCTCATTTGTTTTTTCTATAATTTTAAAACTAGGTAAAGCCGTTTCTGTTTTTGTAGTCTCAAAAAAACTTGTTTTATCATCAGCCACTGCAGGTTTAGTTTTTTTAAAATTTAAGGCAATTTCTTGTGCCGTGGCGGCCTTATTATTATTTAAGTTGTCTAAAACAACCGTGTCTTTGGTTTGAACAATTGAAGTTGTATTTTCTGAACCCGTTTCAACAATGGGCTTATTATAAAAGGAACTTGTGTCTGCTTTTTTTTGTCCGGGAATGTTTCCGGCTAAAATATTTTCGTTTTCTAATGGGCTTTGGTTTTCAAATTCGTCGTTATAAATTATTTTATTTGCCGCCAATTCGTCTTTATAATTACGCAAACCCCTAAACAAAGCTTTTGCAAGATACTCTTGTCCTTTTTCGCTACCCAAAAATTGTTCTTCTAAAGGGTTGGTTAAATAGCCTATTTCGGTTAAAATGCTTGGCATAGAGGTTCGCCAAAGAACCCAAATACTTTGTCGGTGCACCCCCTTATCAATCCGGCCGGCCTTTTTTATGTATTCGGCCTGTATTTTTACTGCTAAATTGGCGCTTTGAATAACATAAGCCGAGGTATAATTGCTCATAATAATGTAGCTCTCGATGCTTTCTGGATCAAAGCCGCCGTATTTTTTTTCATAATCGTCTTCATAAAAAATAGCAGAGTTTTCGCGAGTGGCCACCTTCATTTTTCCTTCTTCATTTTTTAATCCCATTACATATGTTTCTGTTCCAAAAGGTTCGGGGTTTGTTCTTTCTATCACAACCCGTTTGCCTTTTTTATTTACAAAAGTTTTGGCAATTTTTTTTCCAGTTTTGCGATCGGTTACCATAACGGCGGTTCCGGCAGCATTGCAATGAATAGAAATAAACAGGTCGGCCTTTGCTTTATTTGCAATTTGCGCCCGATCTTCTAAATCAACAAACACATCGCTTGTTCGGGTATAAATAACTCTAATGTCTTTAAAATTTTCTTCAATATATTTTCCGAATTTTAAGGCAACTCCAAGCGCAACGTCTTTTTCTTTATAAACTGCGCCTAAGCAACCAGGGTCTTTTCCGCCATGCCCCGCATCAATAACAATTATTTTTATTTCGTTTGGCGCTTTAATTTTTATAAATTTAAAGCTCGAAAAGGCAAATATTGTAGACAGTAGCACAATAAAGTATTGTAATTTTTTAACCATCTGTATTAATAAATCTTTATGCAATATGTTAAAGTATTGTAGCTTTGTAATGACTTGAACGATTAAATAAAATTATTCGATTTAATTTGACATTACCCCCACATATTAAAGTAGTTTTCTTCTTTGCTCTGTTAATATCTTTAAGCCATAACAATGGAGTTAAAGCTCAGAGCCTTGGGCGGGACACAATTACGAAAACAGCTGGAGATACCTTGCAAGCAAAGGACAATTCGGAATCGCTCGAAGATCCCATTTCTTATTTTGGCCAAGATAGCGTGGTGTCATACCCCAAAGAAGGCCGGGCAATATTATATGGCAAAGCAAAAGTAGATTTTGGCAGCAAGAACATAGAGGCTGAATTTATTGAGATTGATTATAATAAAAATGAAATTACGGCTTTCGGAAAAAAAGACAGCCTGGGCAATAACATTGGCACGCCAGTTTTTAAAGATGGCTCGCAAACCATGGAAGCAGAAAAAATAATGTATAATACCAAAACAAAAAAAGGAAAAATTATAAATGCCTGGACCAAACAAGGGGAGTTAAAAGTATTTGGTAACGCCATAAAAAAAGACAGCAATAATGTAACTTTTTTTAAAAACATGAAATGCGCTTTATGTAGCGAAGATAATGGGAGAACTCTGTTTAAAGCAAGCAAAGCAAAAGTAATACCAAACGACAAAATTGTTACAGGCCCAATGTATTTAGAAATAGGGGGCGTGCCAACACCACTAGGCCTGCCATTTGGTTTTTTTCCAAACACACAAAAGCAACACAACGGCATTTTAATTCCTACGTTTGGCAATTCTCCCGAAAGAGGGTTTAACTTAAGGCAAGGGGGTTTTTATTGGGGCATTAACGATAAAACGGATATGATAATTAGGGGCGACATTTATGCTAACGGTAGTTGGGCACTAAGCAGCACCAATAATTATAATTTGTTATATCAGGCAAGCGGTTTTACCTATTTAAGTTATAGTCAATTTAACATCGGCGATCCTGATATTCCAATTAGTTATAGTAAACAAAGCTCTTACGAGGTTCGTTGGACTCACAATCAAGATAATAAAAACAATCCAAATGTATGTTTTGGAGCAAACGTAAATTACGTTAAAAATCAGAGTTTTAATAGGTTTAATAATATTAATTCGGGCACGTTTTTACAAAACAGTTTTCAATCAAACGTTGCCTTTACCAAAACCTTTAAACTTAGTTCGTTAAGCATTAACGCATCACACAACCAAAGCACAATTGGCAAAAGCCCTGTAGATATTACTTTTCCGGCCTTAACATTTAATGTTAATCGTTTTTTTCCTTTTAAACGAGATGCTGCAGTAAAACAAAATGTGTTAGACAAAATAGGAATTAATTACATGCTTACTGCACAAAACACAATAAGTGGATTTGACTCGAGTATTTTTTCGGGTAATATTTTAGAAAAAATGAAAAACGGAATTAAGCAAAGTATACCTATATCAACTAATTTTAATGTGTTAAAGTATATTACCGTGTCGCCACAAATTAATTTAACATCGGTAACGTTTTTAAATAGCACGAGTAAGGAGTTTGTAACAACCTTTAATAATAGAGCGGTAGATACTCTTATTTCAAAAAGAAACAAAGGTATTGTAAACGGATATGATGCTAATTTTTCGACCTCGATAAACACTAAACTTTATTTTGATTTTTTATTTAAAAACGGGCCACTAAAACAAATTCGCTATTTATTAATACCGACTCTAAATTATAATTATAGGCCCGATTTTGGCGAAGAGCAATATGGCTTTTGGAAAAAAGTACAATCAGATACCTTGGGGAATTATAAAACCTACACTGTATTTGAGGACAATATTTATGCTGGACCATCTAAAGGAAAACAAAATGCTTTAGGCATAAATTTGAATAACACGATTGACGCCAAAATAAAACAAAAAACCGATACGGGAACCGTTTATAAAAAGTTGGCCATTATTCAAAACATGGGCATTAGTACAAATTATAATTTTGCCGCCCAAGAGTTTAAGCTAAGCAACATCAATCTAACAGCAAGAACCGTACTATATAAAAATATTAATATAAATGCTAGCTCTTCTTTTGATCCATATGCGATTGACGAGGTGTCGAATAATAGAATTAACAAATTGTTGTATGATCACAATAAAAAACTGGCCCGGCTGGTAAATGCAAATTTAGCTATAGGCACATCTATTAATAGCAGCATGTTTGTTATAGTTCCAGCAAGCGAAGAAACAAAAAAAGCTAAGCCGAGTAAATTAATAATAGAAAAAACGACTTGGAATTTAAGTGCTTCTTATTTAGTTTCTGTTTCAAACCCTACAAATAAAAAACTTGAAACTGCACAAACTTTAAATTTTGGTGGAGATTTTATGCCAACAAAATTTTGGAAAATTACAATTTCGAGCGGCTACGATTTTATAAATAAAAAAATTAGTTACACGTCATTTGATGTTTACCGAGATTTAAAATGTTGGGAAGCTCGAGTTAGATGGGTGCCTTTTGGAATAAACAAAAGTTATAATTTAAGCATTAATTTAAAAATGTCGATGCTTAGCCAGTTTAAAATTCCAAAAAACCGTCAAACTTTAGACAATCCACAATTAATAAATTTGCTTAACAATTAATAAATTTGTCTTATTAGTTTTTGCCTTTTGTTTTTAATGGAGCAAAATAAAATTTTGCCTTTTCGTTTGTCGGATCTAATTCTTTAATCGCATTCCAATTTTCGTCGGCTTTTATTTTGTCTTTAATATTAACATAGTAATCGCCAAAATATTCTAGAGCTTCAATAACGTTAGTTTTATATGAGCCTTTTCTTTCTTCGGGTTTTATCAGACTAAGCAATTTTTCGTAGTGAGGCTTTGCTAACCATTTTTCATTTTTTGGGTCGAGGTATGAATTGGCCCGACCTCTCCAAAAATATCCTATTGGCCAGCTTGGAGAAATTTGTGTAAGACGAGAAAAAGCAGAGTCGGCGTTAACAAAAAAAGTAACGGCAGAAGATTCTTTTAATTTAATTTCTGGAGAATCGGCAGGCTTTTTCTTTTTTATAAGAGCCTCTTTTAAATCATTAGCCTCTTTTTGAATATTAATACCAGAAAAAAAATGAGCTTTGCCTAAAGCAAAATAATCATTAGCGCTTATGGCTTTATCGTTAATATGTATTTTACGATTAAAGCTGATTATTGCTTTATCATAACTTTTCATTTTCATAAAAACAGAGGCAAGCTCTGAAAAAGTTTCTAAGTTTTTTATGCTATCTATCGCAAGGGCTTTTTCTAATTCTAAAATCCCTAGGGTGTCTTTTCCTAAACGACACAAAAGTAGGCCCTTGTATTTATAGTCGTTGTGTAAGTATTTAAACCCATTGCCCGCTTGATCGAAAAAAGAATCAAGAGCCTTTAATCCTTTATTGTAGGCGTCGGCATCGTTTTTGTTTCCTATCTCATAATAACTATAGCCCGCCAGCCGTTCTAAAAATAAACTTTTATACCCTTGTTTTTTTAAGGCCTCATATTCGGTTATGGCATCTTGATATTGTTTGTTTGAATAGAGTGCACTCATAAACCGATATCTTGCATCGTCGTTATTATTAAGTTCTAAATATTTTTTCCAATTTTCTATCGCAGACGCGTGATTGGCGTATAAAGAATATACTTCGGCCAATTCTCGGTAGGCAGGTGCAAACGTTGGCTCTAAGGCAATAGCTTCTTTATATTTTTCGATAGCTAAAGGATAATTGCGCCCACGCTGAAAAAGCTTGCCTATTCGGAGGCGACCTTTAGCACTTTTTGGATTTAGTTCGGTCGCTTTATTATAACTTTTAATAGGCTCGCTTCCGTTTGCTGGATTTTTTTCTAAGAGAGCATCGCCTAATATGATATAATTTTCAGAAGTTTTAGGCTCCATTTTTATGGCGGCATTTATTAAAACAATTGCCTCATCAGTATTTTTATTATTTGTAACCAACCACGCTTCAGCATTTCTTCGCAAGAATTCGGCATTTTTATTCGCCGCTAAAGTTTTGCCTTTAAAAAATTGCGCTTGCGCTTCTTCTAAATTGTTTTTGACTAGGGAAACTTTTCCTATGCCAACATAGTTAAGAGGGCAGGTTGCATTAAATTCAATTCCTTTTAAATAAAAATAATTTGCGCTATCAATGTCGCCTTTATTAAAATAATTTTCGCCAAAGAAAAAATAATTTTCGCCTTTATTGGGCTCTAAAGCAATTAGAGTTTTAAAATTTATTGCCGCTGCATCAAAATTTTCGTTATCGGTTTTTGAAACAATTTCTTTTAATGTTTGTGACATTAAAGAAAAAGAAGTTAAAAATACAGGCAAAACAAAAATAATTTTTTTCATATTTTGGATGGAATAATTTTTTATAAAATTAGCGAATATTGTCTTTATAAAGAAGATGATGGCATTAAATAACGTTTTTTAATTAATTTATTATATTTAGTGCTCAATAATTATTTTAATAGATCTTTCGTTTTGTTTATTTGGCAATAAGCCTTGTTTTAAAAAAGTAAGCTGTCCCTTTGGCCCAGCCATAAATGTTTCAAATCCTTTTGCTAAAGTAAATTCACCGGTTTTTTTTATTGCATAAATTGTTCTGGTAAACGGGTAAGTGTTTAATTTAAAACTGCTTTGATTAGGTTTTTCGTAATAGCGGCTGTTTTTTTTACTAAGGGGTAAAATTTTTAAAACGCTTTCGTTGGCTTTAAAAATAGAATCGTCTGAATCGCTGAGCCAAGCAAAATCTATAAACGCAATACTATTTTTATGATTGGCTACATAATTAATACCTTCTAGAGTTGAATTTAATACGGTGCAATTGGACCCAATTTTTAGATTTTTTAATGCTGAGTCTTGAAGATAATGAATAACAGAAGAATTTGGCGAATCAAAAACAACTCTTAATGAAATAGGGCTTCCTAATGAATCAAACAGATTATTCTGACCATTTAAAACCCTAACAGCCTCTTCAAAACTTAGTTTATTGATTGGTGTCTTTTTTGAAGTAATAATTGCAATGCCACTTTTTGCTATGGGCGTAGGGATTATCGTGTAATTTTTAGAGGCAAAGGATTTTATTTCATTTTTATTTAAAACACGAGAAATAACAATAAGCTCGCAACTATCATTATATAATTTTTGTATGGCATCATTTTCGCTTGAAGAATAAAGATAAATGTTTGCGTTTGGATAAATGGATTCAAAGGTATACGCCTGATTTTTAATGTGATGTTTTAGGCCCTCGTCGATATAAACTTTTAATTTTCCAGAAGTAGGACTATTATCATTATAATCGTTTTTAAAATAATTTGAGCAGGAGAAAAAAAAGAACGCGCTAATAAAAAAAAACAAACCGTTGTATTTAATAAAATTACGCATCATTTTTGTTTGCTTGTTTAATAGCGTGATACAGACGAAAGCTTCTGTAAACAGAATAAGCAACAAGCATTAAAATAAAAAACAATCGCTTTTTACCAAATAATTCATCAGACATAAAATCAGAAAAAGAAAAAACGCCAGCGCCAGATATTACTAAAAGGATCATTATAAATCCAAGCCAGATAGAAATTGAGTTTAATCCTAATTTCATAATTTTTTATAAAAGCAATAGTGCTTTAAATTATTGAATTTTAAAACTAAAAGGCAGATTAAAATAACACTTTACAGAGCGACCAGTCATTTTTGCGGGCTTCCATTTGGGCATTGATTTTACTACACGAATTGCTTCTTTATCGCAATCGGCGCATCCGGGCACGCCTTTTAAAACTTCTACATTACTAATTTCACCAGTTTCATTAACAACAAATTTTAAAAAGCACTTACCGCTAATACCGGCTTCGCGCGCCATTGCAGGGTATTGCATATTATCTCTCATGTATTTTCCCATGGCAACTAATCCGCCAGGAAATTCAGCATTTTCTTCAACAACTAAAAAAATTTCGGGGCCTACTGATTCTGTTGGCCCATCGTTAGGAGGCGCTATTAATTCTTTATCTCCTTCTTGGTCAATAATACTAACATTGGCGTCTTTTACCTCTTCTTGTAATTTTTGGGGCTCATCTTCTACAGCCTCATCTTTAATTACAGGAGGCGTAAACCTTACCAGTTCAACCATAGGTGGTGGTGGTGGTGGTGGTGGTGGTGGCGGCGTTTCTTCAATTGGTGGTGGCGGAGTTAAGTCAATTTGTACAACCTCCATTTTTTCAGTTTCTTCATCAGTTTTTGGCCGGTCAATAAATTTTTTTAATCCAAGTAAAAAAACAGAAAATAAAATCATTCCCAAAACAATATAACTAACCCGTATGTTATAATTTTTTCTTAATTCATAAGCCCCATAGTTTTGATTTCTTCCTTCAAAAACAATGTTGTTTCGCTCTTCTAGACTTAAATTATTCCAATTTTTCAACATGATTTTTTGTTTTATTAATTAGAGCCAATTTTTTCGATTAATAAATCTATTTCGGGTTTTAAAATATCAACCATCACATATTTTCCAACGACATTAATATTTAATTCGTCAATCACATCAATTACATTTTTATAAGTAGCCTTATCGTCGGTTTTAATCAAAAAAGTAAACGATTCTTTATTAGCCTTTCTTTCCTTTACTAATCTATTAAAAGTTGAATCTTGGATTAGATTTTTTTTATGTTTTGCGTCTAGCTCTTTAATTTGATCTTGCATGGGTTTATTTTTTTCAAGCAAATATTTATGCAAGCTAATTTTAGAATCTTGAGAAAAATCCAATTCAGAGAGGCTTGTTTTTTTTCCTTTATCATCGTCTGCGGCCCTAAATTGTCCTTCATAATAAAATATGCGATTTTCTTTTGAAAGCAAAATAGTAATTCCTTTTTTAATTTCATCTACTTTTTGATCGGGCGGAAGGGGAGCTGGAAAAGTTAATTCCATTGATTTGGGTTTGCTAAATGTAGCAGTTAACACGAAAAAAGTTAAAAGTAAAAAAGCCAAATCTACCATTGGCGTCATGTCAATTCGGGTAGATTGTTTTTTTGCTCTTTTTTTTCCTCCTTTGTGGCCACCGCCACTATCTGATATTTCTGCCATTTCGTTTTAAATTTTTTATTTATTTAGAAGGGTCTATTACTGTGCCGCCGCCTTCTAAAGTTGTAATTAAATTAAATTGGTAGAGTTTTAAATCTGTAAAAGTTTTAATTACCTCTTTAACATAAATGTATTTAGTTGTAGAGGCGCATTTAATTGCAAAACGAGGCTTTTCAGATTTAAATTCAGAATTTGATTCTTTTGCTTTTATTTTAGCTGCTTCGAATGTTCTAACGGCCTCTGTTCCTCCTAAACTAATCCAGTCTTTTAATTGGTTATTTGGGGTAATGGTATCTATAGGAATTCCTTTTTGTGGCTGAAAGTTTTTTCGATCATCTTCTTTTAAATCAATATATTTTGGCAAATCTTTAAGATCAACACCTATACTCGGCAAGCCGCTAAATTTAATAATTTGAGCTTCAGTAAAATTAACATTATAGCGTTTGCCCATTTCCCTAAGCGCATTCATTTTGGCGGTAGAATTGCTTATGCCGAAAAATGCACGCCCTTTATCGTCTATAGTTACCATAATATGATTATCGGGCAAATCTACCTGACCAATTGATGATGGAGGGTCTACCACAACAGGCTCGGCCATTCTAAAAGAAGCCGTTAACATAAAAAAGGTAACCAGAAGAAAAGCTAAATCTACCATAGGCGTCATATCTAACGCTGGAGCACCGCCTTTTGATGGTTTTTTTGACATTGTAAATGTTTAAATAAAATTATTTCCCGGTTGATTGAAATTCGTGTATTATAGAAAAGCCCGCCTCGTCCATAGCATAAGTTATTTGGTCAATTCTATTACTAAAATAGTTATAAAAAATTATAGCAAAAGCCGAAGTTAAAATTCCTACAAGGGTATTTACAAGCGCTTCAGAAATACCAGTGGCTAGGGCAGAAGTATCGGGAGCACCAGCGGCAGATAGGGCAGCAAAGGCACGAATCATTCCTACAACGGTTCCAATTAAACCAGCTAAAGTTCCAATAGAAGCCATTGTTGAAATAACAACCATGTTTTTAGACAACATAGGCAATTCAAGCGAAGTTGCTTCTTCTAATGCCTTTTGAATTGCGACAACTTTCGCCTCTTTATCCATAGAGGAATCGGTCATAACATATTGATATTTAATAATACCCTCATGAACTACATTTGCTAAAGAACCTTTTTGTTTATTACAAGCTGCAATAGCACCTTCAAAATCGTGGGCAGATATTAAACTTTTGATTTTAGAAACAAACTTATCTGTCTGACCACTACCATTAGCTTTCATAATAGTTATGAATCTCTCAAGAGCAAATGTAATCACAGTTAACAAAAATCCAATTAAAATTGGCACAATAAAACCTCCTTTATACATGGTGCCTAACATGTTAAGTGGGTGGCCCTTATCTGCATCGCCCCCTTCAAAATTTGAAGCCGAACCTAAAATGCCTTTATAAATAAAGATGCCAATAAAAAGGCAAATTAAAATAGCTAAGGCCGAAATAATTAGCGGAAAGCCGCCTGATGTTTTTTTTGTATTCATATTGGTTTTTATTTATTTAAAATAATAAGTTATTTTTAAAGCCCCAAACTTAAACAAATTTTTTTTGATGTAAAAATCAATTATAAAATTTAACGCGATAAGAACCAAATTATTATTAATTTAATATTAATTTAAAATAGATTGACCGTTTTTTATACAATTAGCCTATATATATTGGTAACAATAATAAATTGTTAAATTATTAATGAAAAGATTATTTAGAGAAACAAGCCATAACTTATAACTTTAAATAAAATATTAATATGAAAAAAACCGCCCTGTCAATTTTTGCGATTATTGTTTTGATATTTTCTGACGCTAAGGCTCAGCATATTTTTAGCGTGCAGTATAAATCTGAGGCTAAAGTTAAAGTTTTTGTAGCCCAGTATAAGTCGGAGGCCGACCTACTAGTTTTTAAATGCGACTATCGATCTGAGGCTAATGGCAACAAAGGCTTTTGGTTTTTTACCAAATACAAATCAGAAGCTAAATTTCATATTTATTTTTGCGATTATAAATCCGAATCGGATATTGTTATTTATTTTGTAAAATATAAATCCGAAGCTGGATGGAAAAACATCAGAAAAAAACAATTATTTTATTAAATTTATCCTAATTTATTTTCAATAATAACGAGAATCCAAGTGTTTTAGCCCTCATCAATTGAAAGAAATATATTTTTTATGAAACAAGTATTCTTTTTTATTATATTATTTTTTAGCTCTCATTTTTATTCTCAAGCAACAATTAAGAATTTAGATGCCGCCGCATTTAAAAAACAAGTAGATGAAAAAAAATCGATATTGATTGATTTGAGAACAACTAAAGAAATTGAGGCAAAAGGAAAAATAAAGGGAGCAAAACAAATAGATTTTTTAGACAAAAACGCTGAGGCAATTATTTTAAAATTAGACAAGAATAAATCGTATTTAATTTATTGTGCGGGCGGAGGAAGAAGTGGCGAGTGCGCTGAGTTAATGGTAAATAATGGCTTTAAATTAATAGCCAACCTCGAAAAAGGCTTTGATGATTGGAAGCGCAAGGGTTTTGAAATAGAAATTAGAGAATAAATGAATTATAATGAATTATTAGAATTAGCTATAAATGCTGCACTTGCTGGCGGTGAGGATATTTTAAAAGTTTATAATACGGACTTTTATGTTGAAATAAAATCAGACAACACGCCAGTTACTTTGGCAGACAAACGCTCGAGCGAAACAATTTTAAAACTGCTAGCCCCTTCAAGCTTTCCTGTTGTTAGCGAAGAAGAAATAATAAGTAATTATTCGGAAAGAAAATTATGGACCCACATGTGGTTAGTTGATCCGTTAGATGGAACAAAAGAATTTGTAAAGCGAAATGGAGAGTTTTCGGTAAACATTGCACTAATTTTAAATGGTAGCCCTGTTATAGGCGTAATATATGCGCCGGTAAAAAAAACAATTTATTTTGGTAGTAAAAATGAAGGAAGTTTTAAATTAATTTTTGAAGGAGCCTTACCAAATAAAATTAATAAACAAGTATTAGATCAAGCTCAAAAGCTTCCGATACAATCGCCTCCGCTAGATTATACCGTAATAGCAAGCCATTCAAATTTAAGCAGAGAAATTAATTTGCATTTAGAAAAATTAAAAAATTTATATGGCCCAATTAGTTTAAAAAACATTGGAAGCAGCATTAAGCAGTGTTTAGTAGCCGAAGGGCTTGCTCACGAATATCCTCGTTTTGGAGCCACTATGGAGTGGGATACGGCTGCGGGCCAATGTATTTTAGAGCAATCAGGAAGCTCTTTAATTGATTTGGAAACCGGCTTAGCTTTAAATTATAATAAAGAGAAATTAGAAAATAATTATTTTATTGCAAAACATCATTCGCAAAATTAATTAGTATCAAAATTTTGGTTGAGCAGGGAGCCAAATAAATCTTTAAAACTTACACCGCTAATTAATTTTGTTTTGCTTAACAAAGAATGTTCGGCTAAGCCATGAAGCGCAAATTCCATTAGCAACAATTTATCATTTCCTTTCGCTTTAGGGTGGTATTTACTAACCAGTTCTTCAAGGCCTTCAACAAAGCTTAATGCATGAGCATAAACAGAATCTTTTTCATGGTCGAGTAAATCTAAAATATTATTATTAGAAAACCAATTTATGATTTTTGAATAATCTGAGGATTCTTTTTTGCGTTTTAATTTTTCTGGATCTGGAAATAATTGTAAAAAGGAATTTCTTATTGAAATACTAATTAAATTTTGTGCTATAATTGCTGGCCCCTCTTGTTCGCCTTCGTAAACCAACTCAATTTTTCCATTAATAGCAGGCACTGCCGCATATAAGTCGCCTATGCGAGCAAAAGAATACGGCTGATTTTGTTTTAAAAATCTTAATTCAGCAGAACTAACTAAACTTTCGTATGCACTTATTGTTAACCTGGCACTAACACCACTTTTAGCATCTACAAATTCGCTTACACGAGCTTCTATTGCAATTTGTTCAACTAAATTTTTTAACACCTCTGGCACTTCAATGCTTTGTTGCAATTGATCAAGCCTAGCTTGACTTTGTGTTATTTTTTTTGCGTGTTCTAATGAATTTGGATAGTGAGTTAAAATTTGTGAGCCAATACGATCTTTAAGAGGTGTAACGATGTTTCCTCTATTAGTATAATCTTCGGGGTTGGCAGTAAATAAAAACTGAACATCTAAAGGGATTCGAAGATTAAAGCCTCTTATTTGCACATCGCCCTCTTGCAAAATATTAAAAAGAGCTACTTGCAAACGCGCTTGTAAATCGGGCAACTCGTTAATTACAAAAATAAACCGGTTACTGCGAGGTATTAAACCATAATGAATTACATTTTCATCTGAAAAAGATAACTTTAAATTTGCTGCCTTAATCGGATCAAGGTCTCCAATTAAATCAGCAACACTTACGTCGGGAGTTGCTAGTTTTTCTGAATATCGGTCGTTTCTGTGTATCCAATGGATAGGCGTTTTGTCTCCAAGGTCGGCGATTAAACGAATGGCGAAATTAGATATGGGCTTGTAAGGATCATCGTTTAATGGGCTGCCTGATATTACCGGAATATATTCATCTAATAAATTAATAAGTTGCCGCGCCATTTTAGTCTTTGCCTGCCCCCTTAAACCTAAAAATAAAATGTTATGTCTGCTTAAAATTGCTCTTTCTAATTCGGGTATAACGGTTTCTTCATAACCATAAATTTCTTTAAAAATGGATTCTTTATTTTTAAGTTTTGAAATTAAATTATTTCTTAATTCATCTTTAATGCTTACAAATTGATAATTAGTTTTTTTTAATTGACCTAATGTATTAATGTTTTGATTCTTGTTCATTTTAGCTGCAGTATAAAATTACGTGATATGATTATATTTTTTTTCGTTTTTTGTTTGTATAATCTCTAAAAACTATTTCGCCCAAGCCTTTTAAGCCAGTAAAATAAGCCTTTCCTTGATTCGCTTCGGTAAATTCATCAATAAAGTTTTGTAAATAATTATCGCGGGCTACCATAAAAGTGGTAATATCTATTTTGTTTCGTTTACAGCTTGCGGCTAAAGTAAGGCATTTGTTAACTATGCGGCGATCTAAGCCATTGCTATTTTTATAATAGCTTCCATTTTCTTTTATGCAAGAAGGCTTACCGTCTGTTATCATAAAAATATGTTTGTTAGCAGCTCTTTTTTTCCTAAGAATAGACATTGCTAATTCTAAGCCAGCTACAGTATTTGTGTGAAATGGACCAACTTGTAAATAGGGCAAATCCTTTAATTGTATTGGCCAAGCATCGTCGCCAAAGACAATAATTTCGAGGCTGTCCTTAGGATAATTTCTTTTAATCATTTCGGCCATTGCCATAGCAACCATTTTTGCGGGAGTAATTCGATCTTCGCCATATAAAATCATGCTGTGGCTTATGTCAATCATTAATACCGTAGCGGTTTGAGTTTTAAATTCTTGTTCGGTAACTAATAAATCATTTTCGGTAAGTTTAAAATTCTCGAAGCCATGATTTCTTTGAGCTTCTTTAATAGAATCTACCATAGCAATATTTTGAGGCGAGTCGCCAAATTCAAATGCTCGCAAGTCGTTGTTTTGTTCCTCTCCATTTATCCCTGATACCCCAGAGTTATGATTGCCTGCGGCACCTTTTTTTAGTTTTCCAAAAACGTGTTCTAATGCGTTATTTCTAATAGCCTGTTCGGTTTTAGCGGTGATAACTAAGCCACCGTTGCCATCTTTCTTTTCGCGCAAGTAGCCTTGTTTTTTTAAATCAGCAATAAAATCTTCAAGCGTATAATCAGCATTAGTTAAATTGTATTCTTTATCTAATTCTTTAAACCAGTCTAACGCCTCGTTTACGTTTCCGCTAGTGTGAGTGATGAGTTGTTTAAATAGTTTAAACAGTTCATCAAATTTAGATGTTGGGGATGCATTAAAATTTTTGAATCTAAAATTAGACACGTTAAATTAACAAAAGTTGAGCCATAAAGTTGATAAAAAAAAGCTAAAACTAATGTTAAATAATAAAAAATAGATTAGCGTCGAGGGAGGTCAGAAAAGTTACCTGTAGCACTAGTAAATGTTCCTCCAGACAAAGAACAATTAAATGAGCCGGCTAATTTATTATTGGTATTTGAACTAATAATAAAATTACCACCGGTAAAATAGTAATCTACTGCATTAGTAGTGTATATAAATTGATTTCCGGTAGCAGAAGAAATATTATAAGTACCAGCGATTAAGTCAGATAAGTTGATTTCAAAAGTAGTAGATGTCCCATTTTTGTATGCATATACCGTTGTGTTTAAAGCATAATAAACAGCAGAGTCTGCTTTTTGAAGAGCCGCCCCATTTATAGAGTAATTAAAATTACCTTTACTTTGTGAAGCAATAGGATCGGGCTCTACTTCTTCTTTAGCACAACTTATAAAAAAAGTCATGCCGATGATTAAAAAAAAGTAGAATATATAAATAGATTTTTTCAAAGCGATTTAGTAAATATAAAAATAAAATAGTATTATTTAATAATTTTTTTTGCAGAAACTACAGTTGCCATATTAAATTGACCAACAGCTTTTGTTTTAGCTCCTATTGGCGTAACAATGTTCGTTTTTATATTTTCGGGAGTTTGAGCAAACAGGCCGCCATTGTTTATTTGGGCCAAAGCTTGAATAAAAAAGAAGTAAGATTCTTTTGAGATAGAATGGATTTCAACTTTGCAAACGTCGTTTTTATTATAACGATTAAAGCCTAAGAAAGCAGAAGGCGGAGTAAATGCCGTAGAATCCACATTAACATCATACACTTCTCCACCTGTTCCATCAATACAAACATTGATATCGCGAGAGCCCGAGAACAAGGTGTCGTTTTTATATGTTTTTATCCAATAATAATCGGCATTTCTATCGGTTTTATCTTTTGCAAATAATAAACACAAATAAGAAGGGTCTTTTGTGGAACCAAAGCCCCCGCCTCTGGTGTCTCTTAGAATTGCAGAAACGCTATCGATTTTGGCACTACGTTTTTGATTGGCCATTGAAGTGTATGTTATTCCGTTTAAACTAACACTTAGTTCGTATTGATGATTTGTCTTTGCAATAGTATCTGAATTAATAAGTTGATAAACGTAGTTGCCATTATTTTCATAATTAAAAGAATAGGCTGTGTTAAGGGTTAAATCTTTTAAACTAACAACAGCATTAGTTATGGGGGCGGGGTTTGTTGTACTAAAATAGCTATTGTTTTTTGTAATTTTTATTTTTTGATCTATGCGTAAATCATTAATAAACGCATCAATTACAATTAATTCAGAACCTTCGTCTAATTTTATTTGAACAACATCTTCGCAAGACGAGAGGAAAAATAGAGAGAGGAAAAAAAAGAGAAAGTTATTTATTGGTTTCATACAAATTAAAAATTAAAATTATAAGTTACCGCTGGAATAAACGAGCCAACCACCGAAAAACGAACCGCTTCTGTTTGTAATGGCTCTCCATCTTTAGTTCTAAAATAAATACTAAAGGCATTTCTTCTATTATAAACGTTATAAACACTAAACACTAATGTTTGTTGATATTTTCTTGTGTCGTTCTTTTTAAAGGAATATGTTGCGGCTATATCTAAACGATGATAAGGCGTTATGCGGTAATTATTTCTAATTCCATCTGTATTATAAGGAATATTTATATTTTGAATTTGAAGTTTTGAATTTGGAAATGTACCAGGAACGCCAGTAAGAAAAACAAAATTAGCAGAAATATTCCAGCGTTTAGCAATGTCGTAATTTAAACTCGTATTTAGACAATGAGTGCGATCATAACGACTATAAAACCAATTGTCATTACTTATACCTCTAACTAAACGCTCTGTTTTGCTTAGGGTATAACTTATCCAGCCCTGAATTTTACCTTTTGATTTTTTTAAATAAAATTCAGTGCCATAAGCCCTTCCAAGGCCTTGAACCAATTGATTTTCTACGGTTGGATTAATAAATAAATCTGCATTGTCTATATAATCTAATTGATTTTTTAAATATTTATAGTAACACTCTACCGAACTTTCAAACATGTTGTTTTTAAAGTTTTTAAAGTAGCCTAAACTCCCCTGATCGGCAGTTAGTGGCGTTAAATTATTTGAAGCAATTGTATAAACATCTAAGGGCGTGCTTGCAGCTGTATTGCTAATTAACTGAATGTATTGCGCCATTCGGTTATAGCTTATTTTTATAGAGCTGCTTTTGTTTAGTAAATAATTTGCCGAAAAACGGGGTTCGGGATTGAGATAAGATTGGATTATTTGGCCAAATTCGTAATTTTTCGAATTTTGAAGAGGTAAGGTTGTGTTAGCAATTGTGTCTCTAAAATAATATGCGGTTCCTTTTCCTATATAATTATAAACACTTAAACGCAAGCCGTATTCGATGGTGAGTTTTTCAAAAATCTTTTGTTCGATACCAACAAATACAGAACTTTCTGTCCCATAGCGCCTCTCTGCAACAAAATTTACATTTGCATTTTCAAATGTGCTAATGGCGTCGTAGGGCTTAAAGTTATAAAGCAAAGACTGAGCCCCAAAACGAATAGTATTTCTTGAATTTAAATAATAAATAAAATCAGTTTTTAAACTGTAGTTAATAATATTACTTCGCCATTTAAAATTTGGTCCATTAGTTGAGCCAAATTGGATAAGGTAATCATAATTACTATAGAAGGCGGTTGCATTCATAAATAATTTTTTATTAAAAATATGATTCCATCGGGCTGTAGCGGTAGTGTTGCCGTAATTAAAATTAAAAACAGAAGCGGCAAAAACATCTCTACCTAAATACCCGCTAGCAAAAATTGTGTTTTTTTCGTTTATCCTATAATTAAATTTTGCTGTAAGGTCGTAAAAATAAAATTGTGTATTTTTTAGGGGGTTAGAATCTTTCAAAAACGGTTTCACTAAGGCGTCTAAATAACTTCTTCTCATGGCAATAATAAAGCTTGCTTTTTCTTTAATAATAGGCGCTTCAATACTAATCCGACTAAAAACTGTTCCTATGCCGCCGGTTACCGCTAGTTTTTTATTATTCCCCTCTTTCATTCTTACATCTAAAATTGAAGAGGCCCGCCCACCGTATTGAGCAGGAATACCGCCTTTTATTAATTTAACATCTTTAACGGCATCTGGATTAAACACAGAGAAAAACCCAAATAAATGAGACGAATTATAAACTGGCGCCTCATCTAATAAAATTAAATTTTGATCAACGTTTCCGCCACGAACATTAAACCCACTTGCGCCCTCACCAACTGTAGTAACCCCAGGCAACAATTGTATTGCCCTTATAACATCTACTTCACCTAAAAACGCCGGTATTTTATTTATTTGTTTAATGTCTAATTTTGCGGTACTCATTTCTATGCTCGACACATTTTTATCTTCTGCTTCGCCAGTTATTATTATTTCATCTAAATTTTTCCCCTCTTCTTTTAACTCAAAAATTTTATTGATATTTTGATCAAGAATAACAGAAAATGTAAAAGTTTTATACCCAATTATTGAAACCGAAATAACATGCTCGCCTTTTGGAAGGGTTAATGAGTAAAAACCATATTCATTAGCAGAAACACCTATATTAGAACCAGATTTACTAACCATGGCGCCCGTTAAAGTTTCGCCATTTTTTTCGTCTTTGATATATCCAGTAAGTGTATACTTTTCTACTGATATTCTGTTTTCTTCCTGAGCAAAAGAATGAGTAAAGTAAATTAAAAAAAGAAAAATTAGGGTTGCGCGCATTATGAATTTAAATAGAAACTACTAAATCGACAGTTTGTTTAATTAAGGCCTCAAATTTAAGGAAACAAAAAGTTTAACACAAATTCTTGTGTTATCTTAACATTATATGTAATTTTTAAATTTCAATCAAATAGCGCGAGATATTAGTAAAAATTTTTTGAATTAATTCGCATCTTTTTTTAGTAAGTTTGTTGTGTAATTTAAATCGTTTTAATGAAACCTTCAATTCCAAGAGGCACAAGAGATTTTGGTCCGGCAGAAATGCAGAAGCGACTTTATGTTTTAAATTGTATCAAACGGAATTTTGAATTGTTCGGCTTTCAGCCAATTGAAACGCCAGCAATGGAAAATTTAACTACCCTTACCAATAAATACGGAGAAGAAGGCGATCAACTTGTTTTTAAAATATTAAACTCACGTATTCACGAAAATAAAAATAAAGATTTGCTTCGAAAGGAGTTTGAATTGTCTTTGGAATCTTCTAGAAATTCGGAAGAACTTACCGAGAGGGCTCTCCGTTACGATTTAACCGTTCCTTTTGCTCGTTTTGTCGCAACAAATAAAAACGAACTTGTTTTCCCATTTAAGCGCTATCAAATACAAGCAGTATGGCGAGCAGATCGCCCACAAAAAGGCCGTTATCGAGAGTTTTTACAATGCGATGCAGATGTTATTGGAAGCGATTCTCTGGTTAACGAATTAGATTTAATTTCATTAATTGACAAAACTTTTTTCGAATTAAATTTACCTGTAGTTATAAAATTTAATAATCGAAAAATTTTAACCGCTTTTGCAGAAGTAATAAACGAGCCAACTAAAATTGTTGAGATAACTATTGCATTAGATAAACTTGATAAAATTGGCAAAGAGGCCGTAAATCAAGAAATGAAGGATAAAGGAATTTCGGAAGAGGCAATTCAAAAACTACAACCGCTTTTAAATTTTACTGGCTCTAATTCAGAAAAAATAAATATTTTAAAAAACATAGTTGGAGATAATTTAGTAGGAAAAAAGGGAATAGAAGAAATACAATTTTTATTAGACAACGAAAAAACAGTAAATACAAAATTTGAATTAGACATAACTTTAGCTCGCGGCCTTAATTATTATACTGGAACTATTTTCGAAGTAAAAACTAATTCAGATACATTTAAATTAAGTATTTTGGGCGGCGGAAGATATGACGATCTAACAAGCGGTTTTGGCCTTTCAAACATTAGCGGCGTGGGCATATCATTTGGTTTTGATCGAATATATGACGCAATGGAAGAGTTAAATTTATTTTCAGAAATCGCATCTTCCTCCACGTCTAAAGTTTTATTTACTCATTTTGATGAAGCAACGCAACTTTTTTGTTTAAGCCTTGCAGCAGAGTTAAGAAAAAACAACTTGGCCTGCGAAGTATACCCCGACGTAACCAAAAAATTAAGCAAACAATTTGATTATGCAAATAAAAAAAACATTCCTTTTGTTTGTACTATTGGCAGCAATGAATTAACAAGCGGAGTTTTTGCAATAAAAAACATGCTTAATGGAGAGCAGCATGCTCTTAAATTAAACGACATGATTCACTTAATAAAAAAACAATTAAATGACACTAACGATTGATCATACTAAAAGACTTACGCTAGCGGAGTTAAAATCCTTTTTAGATGACCATGACGCCAAAGTAAACATTTCGAAAGTGTCGCAAAAAGCAATTATCGATTGCCGAAACTATTTAGACGATAAACTAAAACAAAATAAAGCGCCTATTTATGGCATAAATACAGGCTTTGGTTCTTTGTGTAATGTAAAAATTGTTGATGCTGAAATTGAGGAATTGCAAATCAATTTGGTTAAGAGCCACGCTTGTGGATTGGGAGAGCCGGTGCCCCAAGAAGTTGTAAAACTAATGCTTTTATTAAAAATTCAATCTTTATCTTATGGTAAAAGTGGCGTTCAACTTAAAACAGTGCAACTATTATGCGAATTAATAAATCATAAAATATATCCTTTGGTTTATCAACAAGGCTCTCTTGGTGCAAGCGGAGATCTTGCGCCCTTAGCCCATTTAAGCCTCCCTTTGCTTGGCTTAGGAAAAGTAATTCATAATAATAAACTGTTTGATACAAAAGATGTTTTTCAAGAAAAAGGACTAGAGCCTATAAACTTGCAATCAAAAGAAGGGCTGGCTTTACTAAACGGCACGCAATTTATGAGCGCTTATGGGGTTTATTGTATTTTGCAATCTGAGCGCTTAAATTTTTTAGCTGATAAAATCGCTTCTTTATCTATTGATGCATTTGATGTTCGCTTAGATCCTTTTAAAGAAAATTTGCAAAAGATTAGGCCTCACTTAGGGCAAATCAAAACAGCTAAAGCAATTCGCGCAAATTTAGAGGGAAGCGAAATTAGCAAACAAAACAAAACGCAAGTTCAAGATCCATACTCTTTTCGATGTATACCTCAAGTGCACGGTGCAACAAAAGACACTTTAAATTACGTGAGCTCGGTATTTGAAACAGAAATTAATTCTGTAACAGATAATCCTACAATTTTTATTGAAGAAGATGAAATAATAAGTGGAGGTAATTTTCATGGCCAACCTTTGGCTTTAGCCTTAGATTTTTTATGTATCGCAATGGCAGAGTTGGCTAATATCTCAGAACGAAGAATCTTTTTATTAATTTCTGGGCAAAGAGCATTGCCCCCTTTTTTAACCCCAAGCCCAGGATTAAATTCAGGACTTATGATTACACAATATTCAGCCGCGAGTATTGTTAGTCAGAATAAACAACTATGTTCTCCCGCAAGTGTAGATAGTATTGTGAGTAGCAATGGCCAAGAAGATCATGTGAGTATGGGCGCCAATGCGGCCACAAAATGTTTTACAGTAATTAATAATGTAGAAAAAGTTTTAGCTATAGAGTTGCTTAATGCCGCTCAGGCCATCGAGTTTAGAAGGCCCCTAAAATCTTCTCCTGTAATAGAAAATCTTCTTTTGCAATATCGCAAACAGGTTTCATTTATAAATAAAGACGAAATATTGTATGAATTAATTCAGGCCTCGCAGCGCTTCATAAAAACCCAGTTGAATGATTAATGCCATTATAAAAAGTATTGTATTTTTTTTCTTCTTTTGTTATACTAATTTAAACGCCTGCCAATGTCCTCTCTCGGGATTAAGCATTGCAGAGTGCGACAAATATGACATTGTTTTTAAAGGCCGAGTAAAAAATGTTGTTGAATGTGATAATAAATTTGGAGAGGCCGTTTTTGAAATAGACGAACTTTACAAGGGGCAAGCAAAAAAAACATTTAAAGTGTTATTTGAATGTAATACCCCATGTTATCAAAAATTTAATGTTGGCGATGAGTGGATTATTTATAGTAGATATAAACAAGTTAATAATTGTAAATTAGATTGGTGCAGCCGAAGTAGAAAGTTTTTTAAATCAGATAAAGAAGATTTTTACACCTTAACATACGGAAATGATTATGACGACGAGCTAAAGTTTTTAAGAAAAAAGTTAGGCTTGCATCGTTTTTTAATAGAAGCAAAAATCGAGACGGGTAATAGAAATACAATACCTAACGTAAATCAAACCATTATTATTTTATTATGCTCAATTACCGTAATTGTATTATTTTATTTTATTTTTAATAAGTGGAAACCAAAATAAAAGGTTCAGATATATAATTGATAATTTTTAAAAATTAAAACCCGCTCCGCTGCATTTGTAATGCTGCGGAAATACAATGATTCGTTATTAATTATTACATTCATATAATAAGTTATTAATCGTTGACTTATTCGTTCTACTTCAATAATACATTCAAGCTCTTGATAATTACCCGCTCCGCTGCATTTGTAATGTTGCGGAAATACAATGATTCGTTATTAATTATTACATTCATTTAATAAGTTATTAATCGTTGACTTATTCGTTCTACTTCAATAATACATTCAAGCTCTTGATAATTATCCGTTTTAATATTTTTTTACCTTGTTGAATTTATTTCATTTTAAATCACACTAATTTAAAATATCTCACAATACATCACAAATAATAAATTAGAATGCCGCAGCATTACAAATGCAGCGGAGCGGAAAATTGCGGCCAATGGCATCAATGTTTTTATTTAAACTGGCTTAGCATTAGTTTTTTAATAAAAAAAAGTTACATTTATATTGAATTAAAATCTACTGTTGAAAAGCTAAATTATTAACTAAACTTAATTTATGATAAAAGATATAATAAAATACGCGGCATTTTTCAAAACAAATTTATCTGAAGATGCTGTAAACTCAAAAATAGAGTTTGATGATCAAGGTAGTTTAAAAGACATAAAATATCATGTAACTATTAGTGGTTTTATTAGGGGTATAGTTGTATATGTTAGAATAAATAATTTTCAACAAATATTAGAAATTACCGAAAATGTTAAAATACCTTTAGAAATTCCAAGCCCATTAGGCTTTATTGGCGGAGTTATATCTGTAGATAATATGACTAAAACTGAATTTAAAATGAATGTAGATTTTAAAATAGACATATCGTTAGGGTTTTTAGGTAGTTATAATATGGTCGAACATAAAATTGCTTTCGTGACTGATCCCAACAATTTAAGTCAAACAATTAATAACATTAACGACTATAAATTTTTAATTCTAATTGGCTTAATTAAGGCAGATGCTGTGGTAAAAAATGAAGAATTAGAGCAATTTAGGGAGTTTATGAAACAAGCTGATGTTTCATTTGATAAGCAAAATTATTTTATAAGTTTATTAAATTCAAATGAACCATTTAATTTAGATTTCACAAAAATAAAAAACAATAGTTTGTCTGTTTCTTTGTTAGAAATAATGATACAACTAGCAAAAAGAGATGGTGAGATACATGTAAAAGAGTTTGAATACATTATGCATGTTTGTGAAAGCTTGAATTTGGATCCTAAATTTGTAATCGATGAATTAACTGCTAATTACCTCGCAATAAAATACTTTTTAAAAGGAATTGCATCCGAGTCAAATGGCATTTTAATTTGCAGTTTTAATAACTCAAAAAACAAAGCGCAATTTTATAATAATAACAGAGTTTTTATTTTTGACAACAATAATAAAATAATATTAAAAGGCAGCTACCAAAATGGTGGCAGAAAAATAATAATTGATAATGGCAAAACAATTGAATCTAATGATATAAATAATAATCTCATTGAAGCCCTTTGCTGATTAAGAGATAGTTAATTTTATCCCAAACAAATTTTTCGTTAAATAATTCTATTGCATGATTATTTACTTGCTAAAATTTATGCCTTTTACTTGGCTCAGCTTGTTCTTCAAAAAGCTTTAACATCCATTCTCTTCTGCTTTCGGGTTCATTTTGTATTTTGGCAATAATTTTTTTAGAAGTAAATTTTTTAAAACATCTTATTGTATCTTTTAATAGAAATGGCTCTTCAGCTTTGTCCGTTTTAATATTTTGTTTTTTTACCTTGTTGAATTTATTTCATTTTAAATCACACTAATTTAAAATATCTCACAATACATCACAAATAATAAATTAGAATGCCGCAGCATTACAAATGCAGCGGAGCGGGGAGAAGATGTTTTTGCAAATTTGTTTGAATAACAATAAATTTTTAATACATTTAAAAAAAACAAATATGTGATTATTCTTTTTTTTTCTATTATCTTCGTTTACAAATTTAAATTATGTATAAATTACTTTTAAAAATAATAGTATCACTCGTAATTATTTGCATTGGCTACTTTGCTCTAATAAAATTTGACTTTTTACCTAATTTTTTCGATTTCGGTAAAAAATTTGAGCATAAAGAATTGTCTATTGAGCCAACCGCTTTAATAATTGAAAGCGTAACACCTCTTGCTCAATTATTTACATCAACATATTATTCAGAGTTTCCTTTTACTGAAACTAAACAAACGGACGCATACTTTGGTTTGACAAAAAAGAAACATGAAATAATAATAATTGCAAAAGGAACCTGCTATGCTGGAACAGACTTGTCAAAATTATCTAAAAATGACATACAAATAGCCGATTCGGTTACTTGTCTTGTTAATTTGCCAAAAGCAGAAATCATAGATATTGTTATGAATCCATCCGATTTTGATATTTATATTGAAGAAGGCGATTGGTCAGCAAACGAAGTATTGAAAGTTAAAGAAAAAGCAAAAAATAAATTAAAAGAACTAGCTGAAAAAACTGATGTTTTGCAAAAAGCCAATGCCAGATCCGTTCAGATGTTTACTGATTTCGCAAAATCAATGGGATATAAAAACGTGACAGTGAAAATAAAAAATAAAAACTAAAAATATGCGTAAACATCTGTTTTTTCTTTTGACATTAAATCTAATGTTTGTAATATTATCTTGTAATTCAGAGGGTAGTAAAAAATCCGAGCCCGAAATAGACGATGCAAAAATAATTCAACAAATAAAAAGTCTTTCCACTTTAGGGTCTGTTGAATATAGTTTTTCAAAACTCATTAAATGCTCAGATGAACAAACTTTTTCAATTGGTGATCGCAAATTACTTATGAGTTGCAAAGCTTATGTAAAAGCAGGCGTTGATTTTGAAAAAATAGCAATACCAAATATTGATGTTAAAAACAAATCAATTGAAATACTATTACCTAAAGGTGAAATTATTTTAATGAGCATCCCAGCAGAAGATATTAAAATAATAAATGAAAAAACTAGTGCTTTTCGAGATAAATTCTCAAATAATGAAATTCAAAAAATTCAAGTTTTAGCAGAAAAAGAAATAAAGCAGAAATTGGCCGAATTTAATATTACGGATAAAGCTGAATCTAATGCGCAAATATTTTTAGATAAATGGGTTCGTACATTTGGATTTAAATCAGTAAAAATATCGGTGAAATAACACGACTTTAATAAGTCGGGGTTCGAAATTTTTTTTGTCCTTTGTTTAATATAATTTTTAAAACTTAAACAGCAAATTAATAAAATGGCAATAGAAAAATTCCAACAGAAATTTATACAATTAATTATTCCAGTTTTTGAGGGAGCAATTGAGGATAGAAAAAAATATTATTTAGAAAATCCCCCGCTCCGCTGCATTTATAATGCTGCGGAAAACCAAAATAAAAGGTTCAGATATATAATTGATAATTTTTAAAAAAATTGCGGCCGATGGCATCAATGTTTTTTATTTAAACTGGCTTAACAGTAATTTTTTACTAAAAAACAATTACATTTATATTTTATGCGAGTAATTAGTTTAATTAGTTTATTTTTTATTTACCCGCTTATTTATTTTGCACAAAAAGTGAATAATGTAGAGGCCTCACAGCAGGGGCAAAACATAGTTGTGACTTATGATTTAGAAACCGAGCAGCCCTGCACCATTAATTTATTTATTAGCACCAATGGGGGCAAAACTTGGCAAGGCCCGCTAAAACAAGTGCAGGGGCAAGTTGGGCCTAAAACACTAAGCGGGCAAAACAGCATTACTTTATTTGTATTAAACGAATTTAACGAGTTGCGAGGCGATAACATCCGCTTTAAATTAGACGCAACAACTAATTTAAACACCATAAAAATAGGCACACAAACTTGGACAACTAAAAACCTTGATGTAACAACCTACTGCAATGGCGATGCCATACCACAGGTGCAAGACGCAAATGCTTGGATAAACTTAAGAACCGGTGCCTGGTGTTATTACGAAAACAATAGTGCCAATGGCACAACTTATGGCAAGTTATATAACTGGTATGCAGTAAATGACCAACGCGGCTTAGCACCCAAAGGGTATCACATACCCACAGATGCAGAGTGGAAAATACTCACTGATTATTTAGGCGGAGAATCAGTAGCAGGCACAAAAATGAAAAGCACAAGTGGTTGGAAAAATAATGGTAACGGCACCAATACCATCGGATTTGCAGGGCTTCCGGGCGGTTGTCGTAACAGCAATGGGGATTTCTTCAGCATTGGCGCTTACGGTAACTGGTGGAGTTCGTCAGAGGACGATTCCAATTTCGCTTGGTACCGCTACTTGAACGACGATTATGGCAATGTTTACAGGACCAACAGCTATAAGCGAAATGGGTTTTCTGTGCGTTGCCTGAGGGATTGACTATTAGTCTATTTGACTATTTTTTTTGAGGGTATTTTTTCGATTTTTTTTTGGATAAATGATTATAAATGAGTTTACACCAAGTTTACCATAAAAGAAAACAAACTAGTATTAGCTTTTAAAATTTGTTTGTAAAAAAATTAAATACCGCAAAATAGCGTGGCAATAATTATCTATTCTTTTAAAATTTTTAAAGTTTGAGAGCTTTCTTTTTTAGAGTTTAGTTTTAAATAATAAATTCCGGCGCTTAGGGATGAAATATTAAGTTTAAAATCTACTTTCTCTTTTGTAAAACTTGCGTTTTCTTTTAAAATTAATTTACCAGCGGCATCAAATAACTCAACGGCTACATTTAATTCTTTTGGGGAATTTATTTTTAAAGTAATAAAATCGCTAACCGGGTTTGGATATACATTAAAACTAGAATTATTTGCTGATAATTCTAATACTCCCAAACAATTAATAATTGTTACTTCAACTGTTTGAGAAGAAACGCAACCATTGTTAGAACTAGAAACCGTGTAAGTAAAGTTTATACCAAAAGTGTAAGTTGCAGAGGCATTATTGCCACCAAAATTACTCCAGGTATAAGTGTTGGCACCAGAGGCGGTTATTGTAACTGGATCTTGATCGCAAGAACTGATGTTATTGCTGGATAAAACAATTGTTGGCGTATTAGAAACTAAAATTGTTTTAGTAATTATGGCCCCCTGCCCAAAGCTGTTGCCCGAAACTAGAGAAATGGTATAAATACCGGCATTAGAAAAAGTGAGAGTGGGTGATTGAACGGACGAGGAATTAAACACAACGCCGGCCATGGGGCTAATAGTCCAGTTCCAATTACTCGGAGTATTAGAAGAATTATCAATTAAAGTTTTTGGAGAACCAACACACATGCTGCCAGCGAATGAAAAATCAGAAACTGGTGCGGCGGAAACCGGAACAACATCTGCAGAATATACGCCACGACCAAATGTGGCTGCGTAAATGGTTCCAGGCGAAGCGGGGCTCATTTCCAGATCCATTACTGCAGTATTTGGTAAACCAGCATTGTAAAGAGTCCAAGAAGAGGATGAATTATCTTTATAATAAATACCCACATCCATACCAATATAAATGCGGTTGTTTGATCCTGGCTCATAAACCGAACAGTTGGCAGGTAAGTTAGGCAGGTTTGAACTAACATTAGACCAAGAAGTGCCACCGTTAATAGTTTGATAAACCTTTTGCCCTGCAGAATAATCGCCTTTTGTAACCCATGCGTTGTTAGGATCGGTAGGATTAATAGTAATAAATGTAGGGTTACCAGGGAAAGTACCCGAAGCATTAGTCCAAGTTAATCCACCATCAGTAGTTTTACGAATGGAGCCCGAGTATAAAACATAAATTACTTGATTATTAGAAGGAGCAATGGCAAACTCAATAATAGAACCGGTACCTCCGGTAGTTCCTACTTGGGTCCAGTTAGTGCCATTATTAGTAGACTTAAACAATTGTTCACGGCCACCATAAATAATATTGGCTGTCGGATCTTGTTTCCAAGGGGTTACCCAAGCCCCTGTGCCCGTTAAGCCTGAAGTTATGCCTGTCCAACTACCACCGCCATTAGTAGATCTGTTAAAGCTTCCATTGTATTGTTCGGCATACATGATGTTGTTATTAGTTCTATCAATAAAACAATCCATGCCGTCTCCACTTAAACTAGCAGTATAATTTACTCCATTTTTAATGTTAGACCCATTATCTTGATGCCCAGTAATCCATAAATTAGGCGTAAGAGCAGAGAGGCCAATTTTATAAATTTGAGCTATGTTTCTTTGAGCAGTAATGTCTATCCATGAATTACCAGAGTAATAAAAGATACCACCATCGTTACTAGAATAAAGGCGACCATTAGGCGCATATTCCAATTCGTGAATATCAGCATGAACGTAGGTTGAAGCGCTACCTATCCAGCAGCCAATATTTGTCCAAGACGTACCATCATTTGTAGACCTCCAAACATTTACACCTCCAACAACAATTTCGTTTGAATTAGTTGGCGAGGCAGCAATAGCTAAGTCATACCAGCCCTGCCCTTGACCAGTAGAATTTCCTGAGCACGAGTTGCCAATAATATTTGGAGATGTAGAAGCTGTAGTAAAATTTAGTCCACTATCTGACGAACGATAAACACCTAAAAATTGGCTATCGGCACTTTTGCTTGCTAAGACATAAACATTATTAGGGTTTATAGGAGTAACGGCAATTTGCATTCGGTTAGAGCCAGAAATTGGAATGCCTGAGGAAATTGTTGTAAAACTTGAGCCGCCATTTGTAGACCTAGAAAACACAGTGCCAGATGCATAAACAATGTTAGGATTTGTGGGATGGTATTTTAAATCCCAAGTTAAACTAGAATTAATTGCAATAAAAGAGAGGCCGCCATTAATACTTTTATAAATACCTACACTTGTTGCAACTAAAATTACTTGAGAGTTGCTTGGGTCGATAAGCACCTTGCTAATCACTCTATTTTGAGAAACGGAAAAGGTTAAACCGCAAGCAACCCATGATAGCCCCCCATCGGTGGTTTTTAATAATCCAGCAGAAGGAGAAGGGGTCCCAGAATTAAGATCATCGGCGCCACCTGTTGCTAAATACATAACCAAGGTGTTTGTTGGATCGATTGCAAGATCAGAAACAGCAGTTACGGGTAAATTATCAGTATTTGTAGACCATGAAGTTCCACCATTTGTAGATTGCCATAAACCGCCACCAGCTGCACCAGCAAAAATAGTGAGTGTATTGCTTGGCATAAAAGTTAAAAAATTGTCGCGCCCTGCTTTTCTGGCAAAGCCCCCAACTAATCCAGTTGGCGCGCCCATAGGGCCAACCGGAACCCATGTAGCAGAAGTTGGAGCCGCAGCCTGCATGAAGTTATCGCTTGTATTTATATTATTTTCTAGTAAGAAATCAGTATAGTTTTTTGATAGTTGAGCCAATACAGATAAGTTTCCGCTAGGATAAACACGAGGGCCAACAAAATATTCCCAACGTTTAAAAGCCTTATATCCTGTGCTTTTTATGGTTATGTCTTTACCTTCAAACGATTTATAAAATTCTTTTTGTATTTCATAAAAATTTGCGTTTGGTTTTGAGGCCATTTCTACCCACTTTTGAGCATGAAAGCTTGTTGAGGTTAAAATTGATAGGATAACGATTATTGTTTTTTTCATTTTTGGAAATAATTATTTAAATAACATCCTAAGGTACTTAATAGTTTATTTTTTTGCAATGTTTTTTTATAATTTTTTCGCGTAAACGATTAAAAAATTAATACTAAGGACCAACAAAAAACGATTAAATTTGATTATGCAGATATTAAAAAAAGGAAGTGTGGCAATTATTTTGTTTGGGGCCTTAATTGCCAACTCACAAAAAAAAGCAGTAAATTTTCAAATTAATTATAGGCAGTCTTATTGCGGAGGCGCTAGGCCTTCAGATGAAATAATGGCTGATTTAAATAAACCAAACCCTTATCGTTTTCAAACAATAATTTTTGTTTCTTCTAAAGGGAAAACAGATTCAATAAAAACAACCGAAAACGGAGAGGTTAAAATTAAGTTAAGAGCAGACAAATATAAAGTATACGAGGCCTGGCGTTATTATAAAAAAACACCAGCAGGTTTTTCGAGAGAAGATTTTGACCTTGTTTGTTTAAAAGTGGAATGGAAAAAAGAGATAAAAGAAATAATTGTAACAACAAAAGATATAAAAGTTATAGATAAGAATGAGATTATTTATACGTGCCCCTGGAACGTTTCTTGTATTTTGGATTCTCGAAGGCCGCCCGCGGCGGAATAAACTTAACGTTTAAATAAAATTTTAAAAGCCGATTTAATGAAAACTAATTTTTCTACTGAGTTCATTATTTTAAGGTCTTTAATAAAGGTAGTTTCTTCATTTAAAAAGGCCAATAAATTAATTGGCAAGTTTTTTTTAAATAAATCTACGAAAATTTTTTTCGAAGAAGTTTTTTTATTATTCATCACATTTAATAAGACCGAATCGTAAAAAAGATATTTTTTAGAACGGCTTGGAGCAATTATTTTGTTCGCATTTTTTTCTAATTGATAAATAATATCTTGACAATTTTTTTGAATAAAATAAAATGTAAACCCAGTACTCGGCTTGCTGCTTCCGCCTGCAGTGCCGACATTAATAACATTTTTACCAAAGTTATTTGTAAATTTACTTTCGGCCATGGGTATTGAACCCTTTTCAGTTTCAATTATGCGATAATCTTTTATAGATAAATTATTTTTTATATAATTATTTAATTCATGATTGTACTCATCATCATCAATTATATTTGGTGAAAAACCAGTATATTCTATTAAAGCGGTGTGTTTACTTTGAGGGATTAAATAAATAAAACGGCAATCATTTTTTTGGTCGACCGAAAAGTCCATAAATACAGGATGGTTTAGATCAAAAACATAATCGGGCGCTTCAATAAACCAACCTTTAAAATGCTGAAGATAATTAACGTGATTAGATTTAATTTGTTGAGTTCGAAGGGCGCTGTTAAAAATAAAATTAGATTGATAGGTTTGATTAGAGCAAGTTAAAATCCCAAGATCATTTTCGGTTTTAATATTAAGAATAGAATCTGTAACAATTTCAAATCTATTGTCTTTTTTTATGGCATCTATACAATAGGAATAAAAATCTATTCCTTTGATCATACAATAAAAATAGGGGCTTAATTTTATTTTTTTTTCAAAGTCATTGCTTTTAAAAATAAAAGAATCCCATTTATTAAAAATAATGGGCTTATACCAATTATTTTTTTCCTTTGTCCAAAAGCACCAGGTTCTATCATTTATATTTTTTAAGTCTTTATCTAATATTAAAATCTTTTCGAATTTTACTTTAGAATTAATCAAATGCATTGCCATAGAAAGCCCGGCACATCCCATACCAGCAATAATAAAATCGTATGAAACGCGCGAAGACATTTTAAAAACTATTTATTAGGAAGCTTTAATTTTTTCGCCTCAGTAAAATATTTTGGATTAATAAATAGCATGCCAAAACTTTCGCCATTCTCTTTTCCTATGTGTTTATGATGCATTTTATGAGCTCTTCTTAAGGCTAAAACGTACACATTATTTGATTTAGTTAATAGTTTAAATCTTTGGTGAATTATAATATCATGAACAAAAAAATAAGCTACTCCATAAAGGGCAATACCAAAGCCTACCCAGGTATACCAGGCATATCCATTCATCATACCCAACATGATACAAAGCCAGCTAGGGATTGCATACATTAAGAAAAACACATCGTTGCGTTCAAACCAACTCGAATGGTTTTTTTTATGATGATCGGAATGGAAAAACCACATAGAGCCATGCATAATAAATTTATGGTTAGCCCAAGCAGAAAATTCTGTTAATGTGAAAGTAATTAAGACAATTACAATGTTTAATAAAATAGTCATAACGGTGTAAAATTAAAGTTTTTGAGACAAAAAAAGGCAACTAAAAAAAAAGAGTTGTAAAGCAATAATTAGAGCTGCAATTTTAGCATTGCAGTTTAATAAAATTTTAGAAAGGAATAAACTTGATAAAAAAGAAATACAAAACCAAGCTATATAATTATGCAGCCCAGCAATGCCTGCAGAAAAATACCAAAAGTCAAGTTGGCTTGCTAATTGTTCAATTAAATAATCTATAGCTGTTGTCATAACTGCCGAAAGAACTGATTGGGTCAAGGGAGTTTTTAATAATTTAGTACTAATCGAAAAACTAGCAATAATTAACAAGGCCCAGTTTAATGAAATAGTTAAAGGCACGCCAAAAAGTTTATAACCCAATGCGTTTCCATAATAATAATTTCCAAAAATAAAAGAAGTTTTAACACCTATTACTTCGCAAGTAAAACCAAATAAGGCAATGGCAGCAAAGGTTAAGATAAATTTTTTGTCCTTAATTGGTTGATAGATAAGAAAAACGAAGCTAGTTAATATTAAGGTAAGCGGTGTAAATGGAATAAAAAATTTGGGATCAATAACAAAACCAATTGCGCCAGAGACATAAACCAGAATAAGAAAATAAAGCGAATATTTTTTTAATATAATTGACATTAGTTTTGATTAGGGAATAAATTAGCTACAATTTTAGCGCTTAATAAACATAAAGGAATTCCGCCACCTGGATGAACGCTACCACCAAGAAAAAACAATCCTTTAATAGAACTACTAAAGTTAGCGTGCCGCAAAAAGGCCGAAAACTTATTGTTACTTGCATTACCATAAAGCGAGCCACCCACTGAAGAGGTTTGCATTTCAATTTCATAAGGGTCTAAAACCGCTTCTTCTATAATATAAGACTCTAAGTTGGTCTTTAACATTCTATTGATTTTTGCAAGCACTTGTTTTCTTAATTCTGAGCCATACGTGATAGGTTCTTTTTTAGTATTATGCGGCGCATTAATCATCACAAACCAATTTTCGCAATTTGCCGGAGCGTCTAATTTACATAATTTAGAGGTAATATTAATGTAAATGGTAGGGTCGTGATAAGGTTTTTGTTCATTAAATAAACAATCAAACTCTTCCTTATAATTTTCTGAAAATAAAATATTGTGAACATCTAATTCATTAAATTCTTTATTTATTCCAAAATAAAAAACGTAAGCGCTACTAGATTTTTCCTGACTTAATAATTTTTTAGGCTTAAATTCTTTTGGCAATAAATGCTCGTAAACTGAATGAATATCTATATCACTTAAAACTGAATCGCATTCATAAAATACCCCGTTGCTGGTAAGCCCAACTACTTTATTGTTTTGTAAATTAATTTTTTCTATAGGAGCATTTAATTTAATTTCAACACCTAAACTTAAAGCAAGTTGATGTAAATGTTTGGTAATTTGATGCATTCCGTTTTTTGGCAAATAGGCCCCAAAACCAAATTCTAAATGTGGTATTATGTTTAACAAGGCTGGCGCTTTGTATGGGTTAGAACCATTGTAAGTGGCGTATCGGTCAAAAATTTGAACAGTTTTCTTATTTTTAAAGGTAATTGCATTTTGATAATGCATGGTTCTAAATAAATTTAGTTTTGGTATACACAAAATACCCTTGAGGGTTTTAATGTTTAAAAAGTTTTTTATTTTACTAAGGGATTGGGTTAAAAATAAATCGGAAGTAATTTTATAATAAAAAGCGCTTTTTTTAAGGTGATTTAAAACAACAGTTTCATTTTCATTTAGTTTTTCAGATATTTCTTTTGCGAATTCATTAAGTGCGCTAGTTGCTTTTATTTGAGTGCCATCTTCAAAAAAATAATGCGTTAAAGTATTTAGTTTTGTGTAGGGCATTAGAATTAAATTGGGATCGCCTTCACTTAACTCGTCAATCAAATTCGGCATGGTGAGTAATGAAGGGCCTTTATCAAAACGGAATGAACCTAATTTTAATTCAGATAATTTGCCACCTAAATAATTGTTTTTTTCAAAAATGGTAATTTGATACCCCTTTTTAGATAGCCGAATTGCAGCCGCCAAACCTGCAATACCCGAACCAATTATATTTATTTTTTTAATAATATTTTTAGGTATAAAAGTACAATTTCTAAACAATTTTATTTGGAATTTGTTTAAATTTGTAGTCCATGAAAAAGAAAAAAGTTGCCATTATTGGAGCAGGATTTAGCGGTCTTTCGGCCGCTTGTTATTTAGCCAAATGGGGACATGAAGTTACTGTTTACGAAAAACATAATTCTGTGGGAGGTCGAGCGAGAAGTTATTCGGAAGATGGTTTTTTGTTTGATATGGGGCCAAGCTGGTATTGGATGCCAGATGTATTTGAAAAATTTTTTGGCGATTTCGGAAAAAAAGTATCAGATTATTACAATTTGGTAAGATTAGATCCAGGATATAGAGTGTTTTTTAAGGACGACGGGATAGATGTTCCCGCATCTTTAGAGGAATTATATGTGCTTTTTGAAAAACACGAACCTGGCAGTAGCAGTAATTTAAAAACTTTTTTATCCGAAGCGGAATACAAATATCAGGTGGGGATTAATCGTTTTGTTTATAAGCCAGGTATTAATATTTCAGAGCTTTTAGATGCCGAATTAGTAAAAGGTATTTTCAGGCTAGACGTGTTTAAAAGCATGAGTAAGCACGTTAGAAAACTATTCAAAAATGAAAAACTAATTCAGTTACTTGAATTTCCGGTTTTATTTTTAGGGGCATTGCCTCAAAACACACCCGCTCTTTATAGTTTAATGAATTACGCCGATTTAGTTTTAGGCACCTGGTATCCAATGGGAGGGATGCAAAAAATATCAGAAGGGATGTATACATTAGCATTAGAATTGGGCGTAAAATTTAAAACTGAATCAGATGTAACTAAAATAAATGTAGATCAGAAGCTTGCAAAAAGTATTTCTTTTAATTCAAAAAATACGACTGAATTTGAAGCAGTTATTTCTTCGGCAGACTATCATTTTACCGAACAAAAATTATTAGACGTAGCTTATCGTAATTACAGCGAGTCTTATTGGAAAAGCAGAAAAATGGCGCCAAGTTGCTTAATTTATTATATAGGTTTAAAAGAAAAAATCCCAAATTTATTGCATCACAATTTATTTTTTGATGCAGATTTCGAAAGTCATTCCAATCAAATATATGCAGACCCACAGTGGCCAAAAAACCCCTTGTTTTATATTTGCTGCCCAAGTAAAACAGATTATTCTGTTGCTCCACCTGAGCATGAGAATCTCTTTATTTTAATACCCATTGCCCCCGATTTAAAAGACAATCAAGAAATTAGAGACCATTATTTTAAAATAGTAGTAGAGAGAATAAAATTAAAAACAGGAACAGACATCACCAGTTCCATGATCTATTTTAAAAGTTATGCGCCAAGCAATTTTATTCAGGATTATAATGCTTTTAAGGGGAATGCTTACGGCCTAGCAAACACACTATTACAAACTGCCCATCTTAAACCAGCCATTAAAAATAAAAAAGTTAAAAATTTATTTTATACAGGCCAACTAACTGTTCCAGGCCCAGGGGTTCCGCCCTCAATTATTTCCGGAAAATTAGTAGCCGATCAGGTTTTAAACTATTTTAAAAATTAATTGTTAATTATAAGGATTAATCAGAATATAGATTTATATGAAAGAGTTATTTGATGAGGTTTCTATTAAAACAAGCAAAATTGTAACTAAAAAATACAGTACTTCTTTTAGTTTAGGAATTCGATTTTTAAATAAAAATTTTCGTAACTCTATTTATAGCATATATGGTTTTGTTAGATTTGCAGACGAAATTGTGGATAGTTTTCACAAATACGATAAGTCGATCTTGTTATCAGAATTTACTCGCGACACGCATTTAAGCATCGAGAGAAAAATTAGTTTAAACCCAATTTTAAATAGTTTTCAAGCTGTTGTAAATAAATATAACATTGAAAAAGACTTGATAGATTCTTTTTTAAGCAGCATGGAAATGGACTTAAATAAAAAAGAGCACACAGAAGAAAGCTATAAAAAATACATTTTGGGTAGCGCCGAGGCCGTAGGATTAATGTGTTTAAGGGTTTTCACCGAAAATAATAATGGACTTTACAATGAGCTTAAGCCCTTTGCAATGTCTTTGGGGTCGGCTTTTCAAAAAATAAATTTTTTAAGAGATTTGAATGCAGATTATATTGGAATGGGCAGAATTTATTTTCCTAATATCAATATTGAGGAGTTAAATCAAGAAACCAAGCTTGATATAGAAAACGATATAGAATTAGATTTTGAAGAAGGCCTTATCGGCATTCGCAAGCTCCCTAAAAAATCGCGTTTTGGTGTATATGTTGCTTATATCTATTATCGCAGCTTATTTAATAAAATAAAAAAATTACAACCACAATCTATATTAGAGGAGCGAATTCGGATACCAAACGCTCAAAAAATGGTTTTATTTGCAGGAAGTTATTTGCGTAATAGTTTAAATTTATTGTGATTAATTTTTTTATAATCAACCTTTCTTTTTTTACTTTTTATTTAAGCCCAGATTTAAATAAATTGAGAAATTTATTTCCTCTTATAAATAAAAACGAAAGTTATGCCGTTGCTTTATTAAATAGCTCTAATACTATCAAAACAATTTCTGTTCCGCTTAATAATGCTTATAAAGCAGCTGCCCAAATGGCGCTTGCTAAATATAAATTTAATCCCATTAGTAAATTGACAGAGTTTAATCAAGCAAAAATAAAACTAAACGATTGCGTTAAGAAAGATAGTTTAAACATAGAGATTCGTTACATTAGACTAGCGATTCAAGAACACGTTCCTGCTATTCTAAACTATTCTAACAATATTGATCCAGATAAAAAGTTTATCATTCAAAACCTGCATAGTTTAAAACAAATAGACCCGACTCTTTTTACAATCATAAATAATTATTTGCGCTTAAGAGGCTATTTTATTGGCTCGAAAAAATAAAAGGTAATTCCAAAAAACAAGTTCTTATTCTTTTCTTAATTAGGAGGCATAAATTTATCCACAGAGCCTTAAATTCGTTATATTACTTGTAAATTTAATTTCCTTTAATAAGTAATTATCAAATAATATTGATAAATCATATTTTAAAGATTTAAAGGAGAAAAGAAAATCATGATAACTAAACAAACTGAAAAAAAATTATTTTTATTAGACGCTCTCGCGTTAATATATAGAGCATATTTCGCTTTTAGCAACAACCCACGTATTAATTCAAAAGGATTTAACACCTCGGCTATTTTTGGATTTACAAATACCTTGTTAGAAATTTTAAATAAAGAAAAACCAAGCCACATTGCGGTTGTTTTTGATGTTGAAGGCCCTACGCAAAGGCACATAGAATTTGAATCATATAAAGCGAATCGCGAAGAAATGCCCGAAGATTTAAGAAAATCTATCCCCATTATCGTAGAGTTAATAAAAGGATTTAATATAGAAGTATATGGGATTACTGGTTTTGAAGCCGACGATGTAATCGGAACCCTCGCCATTAAAGCCGAAAAAGCCGGGTTCACAACCTATATGATGACCCCCGACAAAGATTATGGTCAACTGGTCGACACAAATACATTTATTTATAAACCTGCCCGCTTAGGCAATGGCGCCGAAATACTTGGTACAGAAGAAATTTGTAAAAAATGGGAAATAAAATCTGTTTCTCAATTAATTGATATTTTAGGATTAATGGGCGATAAAGCCGATAATATTCCTGGCATTCCCGGAGTTGGAGAAAAAACTGCAATTCAGTTAATAAAAGATTTTGGTAGCATCGAAAATATTTTACAAAACACACATCAATTAAAAGGGAAGCTTAAAGAAAAAGTTGAAATTAATAAAGAGATGGCCATTCAGTCTAAAAGATTAGCCACAATTATTTTAGATTGCCCGATTGAACTAGAAGAAGAAAAATTAGCAATAAAAAAATTAAATAAACCCGCCTTATTAGAAATTTTTAAAGAATTAGAATTTAGAGGTTTCGCACAAAAACTTTTAAATGAAGATATTGGTTTTAATGAAACGAAGAGCGTTGAAAAACCAAAACAACAAACTGCTCAAACCGATTTGTTTAATAGCCCAGATTTGTTTTCGCAGGACATAGAAAATAATTCACCAAAAGAAATGGTTGCTAATTTTAAAACCATAAATGAGCTTAATCATATTTACGAACTAATCGACTCAACTGAAAAAATAATTAATTTAATAGCTCTTTTAAAACAACATCACGAATTTTGTTTTGATACCGAAACCACTTCACTTAATACCTTAAATGCAGAATTGGTTGGATTTTCTTTTTCGGTAAAAGAACATGAAGCATATTATGTGCCAATCAATGAAAGTAAACCATTAGCCTTAGAGCAAATAAATTTATTTAAGTCCTTATTCGAAGACGAAACAAAAACACTTATAGGTCAAAATATTAAATATGATTATCAGGTTTTAAAAAACTATGGTATTGATGTTAAAAATAAATTATTTGATACCATGGTAGCCCATTTTTTAATAATGCCCGACATGAGGCACAACATGGATCTATTGGCACAAACATATTTAAATTATTCTCCAGTAAGCATTAGCACTTTAATTGGAAAAAAAGGCAGCGATCAATTAAGCATGCGCTCAGTTGATATAAATTTGATTAAAGATTATGCCGCCGAAGATGCAGACATTACCTTGCAACTGAAAAATAATTTTGTCCCAAAACTTATCGAAAACGAACTTGAAAAATTATTTAATGAAGTAGAACTCCCCTTAATAAAAGTACTCGCTAATATCGAACGCGAAGGAATTAATATAGATGTGCCAGCTTTAAAAGAATTTTCTGTACAATTACAAAACGATATTGCAATTGTAGAGGCAGAAATTCAAAGTTTTGCAGGAACAAAATTTAATGTGTCTTCGCCTAAACAAGTAGGTGAAATTTTATTCGAATATTTAAAAATCATAGATAAACCAAAAAAAACAAAAACCGGTCAGTATGCTACAGGCGAAGACGTTTTAAGCAAACTAGAAAGCTTGCATCCCATTGTAGCAAAAATTTTAGATTACCGCGAATTGGTAAAATTAAAAAATACATA
>Ga0209297_1000130_pt1 | contig 48652 bp, 59 predicted proteins | sample S_130805_MF_Meta_FD_187322 | JGI IMG/M metagenome (GOLD analysis project Ga0209297, IMG submission 187322) | Freshwater microbial communities from Lake Simoncouche, Canada to study carbon cycling - S_130805_MF_MetaG (SPAdes) (version 2) | ecosystem: Environmental > Aquatic > Freshwater > Lake ...
TAAAATCACAAATCTTATTGGTAGACAGAAAATCACTCTAGTTTTCACAAACCAATTAAGACAGAAGATGAACGCAATGCCATTCTCTGACCCTTGGACAACTTCTGGTGGTAAAGCAATCGCTTTCCATGCATCGGTTCGTTTGAGATTAAAGAGTATGGGAACGATTAAAGCTAAAGATAGCAGCGGTAACGATAGAATCGTAGGTATTAAAGTAAGATGTCAGGTAGTAAAGAATAGAATGGGACCACCATTACGTTCAGCTGATTTTGATATCTTCTTTGATAGAGGTATTGATAATATCGGAGCATGGTTAGGAAGTATGAAGGATAATGGATTGGTAAAACAATCAGGTGCTTGGTATGAATATACTGACATTGATACTGGTGAGATTATTAAATATCAAGCCAAAGATTTTCCTTCTATGTTAGAAGCCAATCCTTCGGTTAGAGAACAAATTTATAAAAGAATTTGTGAGGCAACAATTTTAAGATACAAAAAAGATTCAATGGACACTGATAATCTCATAGTAGATTCGGAAGTAATTGGAGATTAATAAAGGTTACAAAAACAAAATGAAAGACTTATACAAAAAGCTTCTTAACGAAGTAGAATCAGAACATGAGACAAACCACTTAAGAGTGCGTAATAGTAGAGTTCTTGTCATTGATGGACTAAATACCTTCATCCGTAGTTGGACTACCAACCCTACAATGAATGAGGATGGTGACCATACGGGTGGAGTTATTGGTTCATTAAATTCAATTGGTTCTCAAATACGCCAATTCAATCCGACTAGAGTAGTTCTTATCTTTGATGGTAAGGGTGGTTCTAAAGGTAGAAAGGAAGTGTTTGAAGGATATAAAGCTGATAGAGGTAAAAATCGTTTTAGGGTTAATAGACAATATCCTGAAATGATGTCACAGGAAGAAGAACAACTTTCAATGAAACGCCAATTCGTTTGGTTAGTTGATTTGTTAGATTCACTTCCAATTACAACAATGATATATGATGGAATTGAAGCCGATGATGTGATAGCTAACATAGCTAGACAAATATTAGGTGAAGATGAAGAATGTATTATTGTATCAACGGATAAAGATTTCTTACAATTAGTAGATGATAAGACAAAAGTTTATTCACCAACTAAAAAGAAACTTTATGATAGAGAGTTAGTAAAAGCAGAATGGGGAATGTACCCACAAAACCTTTTACTATTCAGAACATTGGATGGTGATAATTCAGATAATATTCCTGGCGTTAAAGGATGTGGTTTAAAGACTGTATTGAAAAGATTTCCTGAATTAGAGGAAGATAGATTAATTACCTTTGATGAATTCTTTGATATATGTGAATCTAAGAAAGATGATGCAAAAATATACGCTGATATCCTTTCACAAAGAAATGAGGTATTGAGAAATAGACAAATCATGCAATTAGAAGAAGCACAAATCAATACAAACCAAACTCTTAAAATATTAGACCGTTTCAACGAACCTAATAAAAAGTTTGATAAGTTTGATTTTATCAAAGCAGCAATGAAGTACAAAATACTTCAAAATTGGAAGGACATTAACGATTGGTTGAAATCAACTTATACAAATATAATAGTAAAATAGATGGCAGAGCAAGTAGATACACTCTCTAAATATGGGCAATCGTTTCAAGCTAAAGTAATATCTGCTTTACTTACCGATGTTAGAATGATGGACACTTTGTGTGAAATCATTGATAAGAAGTTCTTTGAATCCGATGCTAACAAATGGATAGTACAGGAGATTAAGGATTATTACGATGAGTACAAAAAAGAACCTACATTAGATGTATTTAAAGGACAAGTATCAAAGCTAGATAATCCATCACTAAAAAAATCAATAGTAGAACAACTCAAAGTAGTTTACACTTCAATCGGACACGAAGATTTTGAATACATTAAAAATGAATTCACAAAGTTTTGTATCAATCAGAATATGAAAAACGTAATTCTACAATCAGTAGATTTACTTAAATCAGGCAACTACGATAGAATCAAAGACTTAGTTGATAAGGCAATGAAAGTTGGAATTGAATCTGATTTGGGTATGGATTACCTTTTAGATTTTGAGGAAAGATTTAGTGAGACTGGCAGAGAGACTGTAAGTACTGGGTGGGATTGTATTGATGATTTAATGGATGGTGGAATTGGACCTGGCGAATTGGGAGTAGTAGTAGCACCTTCTGGTGTTGGTAAGACTTGGGCATTAGCAGCATTAGGAGCAGCAGCCGTAAGAGCCGGAAAGACCGTAGTACATTATACATTAGAACTTTCTCAACACTATGTAGGATTGAGATATGATACGGTATTCACTCATATACCATCTACTGAATTAAAAGAAAGGAAAGAGGATGTATTTAGTAAACTTAAAAGATTACCTGGTAAACTTAAAGTTAAATATTATCCACCAAAAGGAGCATCATCAAAAACAATTCAACTTCACATTGAGAAAATGATAGCAGCTGGTAATAGGCCCGATTTAATAATTGTGGATTACGCCGATTTGCTATTATCACATTCAAATAAAACTGATAGTACATACGCTGAGCAAGGTGGAGTATATATTGATTTAAGAGGTATGAGTGGTGAGTTAGGTATCCCAATTTGGACAGCATCACAAACAAATCGTTCAGCAATTGATTCGGAGGTTATTGAAGCTGATAAGATTGCAGATAGTTACGCTAAAGTAATGAACGCTGACTTTATTATGAGTTTAAGTAGAAAAGCAAAAGATAAGTTGAACAATACGGCTAGAGTACACATTATGAAGAATCGTTTTGGACAGGATGGTATTACTTTCCCAACCAAAATGGATACAACTACTGGAACGATAGAAGTATATGCAGCTACATCATCCGAAGGTATCATAGCATCAAAAGAAAGTGCAAATGGAGCCGAAATGGAAAGACAGATGTTACACAAAAAATATGTAGATACTATGCCGGGAGCAAAACCTGCTATGGTATCTGGATTGGGTTAATAAATAAATAACAATTAAAAACAAAAAACATGAACAGTCAAGAACTATTCGAACAAATGAAGACTTTGTTTTCAACATTTGAAACAGAGCACAACGGAACTAAAAAAGTAAACAAATCAAGAGCTAGAAAAGCTATCGGTGATTTGAAGAAATTAATCACTGCGTATAGACAAGCATCTACCGCAGAGCAAAAAGCATAATATGATAGGGGGTGGAAACATCCCCTTTATTATGTTTTAATACACTATGTATTTTGACATGAATAAATTTCAAAAAAAGTGGGTTTTTTATCCACAAACCTGTATTGTTTAGTGGAGGACAGTATATTTATTCTTACATTTTGGGGATTTCCTGAAATATTTTAACACACTAAACACAAATTTACAAAAAAATGGACATTTCAACACGAATTTTATCGGATATTACGGTTTATATGAAGTACGCAAAGTACAGACCAGAATTAAAAAGGAGAGAAACTTGGAAGGAGTTGGTAAAAAGAAATATGGATATGCATATAAAAACATATCCAAATTTAAAAGAGGAAATAAAAGAAGTATATAAATTCGTATCGAATAAAAAAATATTACCATCAATGCGTTCAATGCAGTTCGCAGGTAAACCAATTGAATTATCACCAAATAGAATTTACAATTGTGCATTTGCACCGGTAGATGATTGGAGAGTGTTTTCAGAAATTATGTTCTTACTATTAGGTGGAACTGGAGTAGGTTATTCGGTACAACAACATCACGTTGATTGTTTACCTGAAATCAGAAAGCCATCAACTGATAAGACAAGAAGATTTTTAATAGGTGATAGTATTGAAGGATGGGCTGATGCAGTTTCAGTAATTGTAAAAGCATATTTCTTTGGTGGTAGTAAGCCGGTATTTGATTTTAGAGATATTAGAGAGAAAGGAGCACGATTGGTAACATCGGGTGGTAAAGCACCAGGTCCTCAACCATTGAAAGAATGCCTTATCAAATTAGAAGGTATTTTGGATGCTAAAAAAGATGGTGAGAAATTAAAACCAATTGAAGTGCATGATATGGTTTGTCACATTGCTGATGCAGTATTAGCAGGTGGTATCCGTAGAGCAGCATTGATTGCATTATTTTCTGCAACTGATGAGCAAATGATTAGTTGTAAGAGTGGTGCATGGTGGGAAACAAATCCACAAAGAGGTAGAGCAAATAACTCAGCAGTATTAATGAGACATAAAATTACTAAAGAGTACTTTATGGACTTATGGAAAAGAATTGAAGCAAGTGGAGCAGGTGAACCTGGTATCTACTTATCAAATGATAAAGATTGGGGAACTAATCCTTGTTGTGAGATTGCATTAAGACCTTTCCAATTCTGTAACTTATGTGAAGTGAATGTAAGTGATGTTGATACTCAAGAAGAATTAAATGCTAGAGTTAAAGCAGCATCATTCGTAGGAACATTACAGGCTGGATATACTGATTTCCATTACTTAAGACCAATTTGGCAAAGAACAACTGAAAAGGATGCCTTAATAGGAATCTCAATGACAGGAATCGGAAGTGGTGCAGTTTTGAAATTGGATATGAAAGAAGCAGCAAAAGTTGTGAAAATAGAAAACAAAAGAGTAGCAGAAATATTAGGTATTAACGCATCGGCAAGATGTACAACGGTTAAGCCTGCTGGAACTACTTCTTTGGCATTAGGAACTTCATCTGGTATTCACGCTTGGCATAACGATTACTATATTCGTAGAGTAAGAGTTGGTAAGAATGAATCAATGTATTCTCACTTAGCAATTAATCATCCTGAATTAGTAGAAGATGAATATTTCAGACCACATGATACTGCAGTAATTGGTATTCCACAAAAGGCACCTGATACTGCTATCTTTAGAACCGAATCTCCTATTCAATTATTAGAGAGAGTTAAGAAAGTACATAGTGAGTGGGTTAAGCCGGGACATAGAAGCGGTAATAATACTCATAACGTATCGGCAACTATTTCTATTAGAGAACATGAGTGGAAAGCAGTTGGAGAATGGATGTGGGAGAATAAAGAATTCTACAATGGATTATCAGTATTACCGTATGATGGGGGTACTTACATTCAGGCACCATTTGAAGATTGTACTAAAGAAAAATACGATGAACTTATGAAAACATTAAATGATGTTGATTTAAGTAAGATAGTTGAAATAGAAGATATGACTGATTTAAGTGGTGAATTGGCATGTGCTGGTGGTGCATGTGAAATAAAATAATGAAAAGTGATAAAGAATTATATTATTTGGAAAATGGTAAAGTGGTTTTCACTCCTAAGTATCACATTGAACGAGGTTATTGCTGTGGGAGTGGCTGCCGCCATTGTCCATATGAACCAAAGCATAAAATAGGAAACATAGAATTAGAAAATAAAACAAAAATAAAAAAAGATGATAACAGTTAAAAAATTTGGAGCAGTATGGTGTGGCCCTTGTAGAGCATTAGGGCCGGTATTAGAAGGATTGAAAAATGATTTTGAAGGTAAAGCAACATTTATAGAATATGATGTTGATAATTCACCTGAAGAATCACAACAATATAATGTGACATCAATTCCAGTAGTAATAATTGAAAGAGATGGTGTAGTTATTCAAAGATTTCAAGGGTTATCATCTAAGATGGCATATACAAATGCTATCAACGAAGCAATAGGATAATAAAAAATAAAGGTTACATTTATGGCAATTTTAAGAGGGCAGCAACACCCGTCAGCAAAACTGACAGATGAGCAAGTTTTAATCATTAGAGACTTATGGAGAATGGGTCATCGTAATATTAAAGTGATTGCCCAAAACAATAAGGTATCACCATCTAATGTATTAAAGATAATCCAACGTAAAACTTGGAATCATTTAAATCAATTTTGGTCTGGTAGCTTATGAAAGTAGAAAATAAACAATATTGCGATATCTCTAAATTTTCTATTAGAGAGATTAATAAGAACATAGCAAAAGATATCATTGTCAATAACCACTACAGTGGAATATGGACGAAGGTATCTTATGCCATTGGATTATTTTACATATCCGAAGATGAGCACAATTTCTTTAGTGGTGTAAACGAACAATTGGTTGGTGTTGCCTGTTATGGTGACCCGGTTGGTAGAAATGCCGGCGCATCAATTTCCGAATTACTTCCTAGAGATGGTGTATTAGAATTGACAAGATTATTTGTATTTGATGGATATGGTACTAACATTGAAAGTTGGTTCGTTGGACAATCTTTTGAATGGTTACGAACTAATGTACCTCGTATCAAAGCACTAATATCATATTCAGACCCAAATGCTGGACACTTAGGAACTATATATCAAGCTACCAATTGGATATATCAGGGTAACAAAATCAGATGGTCAGATAGTTGGTCTTTCAAATGGAGTGAGGATGATGAATGGCATCATTCTCGGACATCTTATGTGAAGTACGGAACGAATGACCCAAAGATAATTCAGACAATGGTTACAAGCCCATTCTGGATTAAAAGAGAACCCCGTAAGCACCGATATGTGTATATTCTAACCAAAGATAAGAAAGAGCGTAAGGCGTTCTTAAAATCGCTTAAACATGAGGTGTTCCCATATCCAAAGGTAGAGTTGGATATTATCGATGAAATTCATAAAATGAACCCAATAGATTTGGTAGTCTCATAAATTTTTTGTATATTTGTATAAATAAATCATAATAAGTTTTGAAAGAGGATAAAATTCTAAAAATACTAAATCCAATATTTAATTTACCAAATTCAAAGGGTGAAAAAGGATATATAGGGTCTAGACATATACAATTACCAGTAAAAGATCATGATGCTAGGAATATTGATACGATTAGACGATTTGCAGTAGCATTTTTGAGTGAGTATGGTAATAAGAAAGCAGAAGAACCATCTGGTAGTGATGATAAAGTATTTAATAATGATAAATTTAATTCTTTTGTAAAAAAAACATTCGAAGACTCAGCATCATTAAAACGATTATCAGCAAGACGATTTAAAAAACAAACTTTGCCTGAATTTGAAAGATTTGGATTGATAACAAGAAAAACATATTCAAAAGGTGGACCTATTTATTTTAATTTAACACCAATATCTAAAAAGATAGCTAAACTATCAAATTCAATAAATACAATTTATTATGAAAAGCTTTTAGATTGTAGAAAAGAATATGTTAGAAACCGATTTCATAAAAATGCTGATTGGAGTGAATTTTATGAGGCGGTATATCAGCATACTAATACATTTAAATATTTGCATTGGTTTGACCTTTGGTTACTAGCATTCTCAATTGGAGAGAATGCAATATTTGATTATGACCAAATACATAATTTTTCAATAGAGCTTAGAAACGCTATTGGTATAAATGGAGGTTTGATGGCGGAAAAATTATCTGAGTTTAAAAATTTTTTAGAAAAAAAACATTCACCATTTGGTTCACAGCAATTTTTAGCTAAAAACAGTAAAGTAAATATACCAGGTATTATTGAAAAGTATAATATATTCGCAGAATATCTTACTTACACTGGGTTATATAAAAAAGAAAATAGTGGACATAAATTTATTTTAACATTTGCCGATAATACAAATCCACCAAAGACAGTTAGAAATAATACAACCGATAAATCTTTATATTATCAATCAGAACTTGATAAATTGACTACGGAGAATCATCATATATTACCTCATGCATTAGCAACCCAAATGAATGGATTGAATGATGATATTAACAATAAGTGGAACAAATTATCAATATCTGAAAGAGACCATAATAAATTTCCAACTCAATTAATAAAAAATCAATATAGAATTATTGATGTTGTTAATGATAGAATTTGTTTCATAAATACACATAATCCAAATGATGTTATTATATTAGAGGATGATTCTCACATTAATAAAGAAATGGTTAAATCAAAAGTTATTCCATACAATAAACAATTACTTAAAAAAATAAAATAATAATATGGCTAAAAATAATAGACAACAAACAAAATTTCTACCGGTTAGAGAAGATATATCAATAAAAGACCAATTTGGATTTTTACCTCTATCTATAATCAAACCTACAAAAGAAAGTAAAGCAAAATGGAAAGATGCTTATTTAGATGATGGTGAAATTGAAATAAGAAAAGCAAGTGCAGGATACACAAATAGTGGTGAGATAGGAAATCAAAAAATGTCTGAGTTTCATGCTGGTATGGCTGAAAATATAATTAGATATTGGTCTTTACCCGGAGCTCGTATTGTAGACCCATTTGCTGGGAGAGCAACAAGAGCAGTTGTTTCTAATAAATTGGGTAGAGATTATCATGGATATGAAATTACACCAAACACTCATAAACGAGTATTAGAACATTTTGAAAAACTAGGTATTAATCCAAATTTATATCTATCAGATGGTACGGCATTAAAAGAAACTCCTGATAATTTTTCTGATTTAATTTTTACATGTCCTCCTTACTACGATATTGAAAAATATGAAAGTGTTGAGGGGCAATTAAGTGATTGTGATACATATGATTCTTTTATGGAGTTTGTAGGTAAATGTGCAGAAAATTGTTTTAGAGTTGCTAAAGATGGTTCATTTTGTGTTTGGGTTGTTGCTGATTTTAGACAAGGTGGTAAGTTAATTGATTTTCATGGTGATACAATACAATCATTTAAAAAAGCAGGATTCAATTATCACGACATTATAATAATGGAAAATATATCACCATATGCAAATTTTACAACATATCAATCAGCATGTAAACGATATGCACCTAAAACACATGAGTATGTTGTAGTATTTAGAAAACCTGGTCAATATATAATTCCTGAATATTGTACTGAAAATGTAATAGAATCTATTAATAAGTTAAATGAATTTTTTGGATAAAAATTAATGTTATGGCTAGGATAGAACCATCAATAAAAGATAAACCACGCAAATTTGAACACATCTATAAAGATGATGATGGGTGTGAATCAATTTGGAAATACGATTTGGATAAATTCCCAAATGGACCTATCTCAGTAGAGAACAAATACCCTGTTGGATATGTGAAAGATTTGAAACAAAGACAAAAATTAGCAAAGGCTGAACGAAGTTTATCTATTTTAGAAAAAGCAAAACAAGCAAAAAAGAATGAAGGTAGAAGGTAAAAATTATTGTGATACATCTAAAGTATATGTAGCACCAATAGCAAAGAGTATCGCTAAAGATATTATTGTTAAGAAGCACTATACTCACGCTTGGACAGCTTGTAGATACGCAATCGGAATATATTATAAATCAGAAGATGCTAATACCTTTGATGGTGATAAACTTATAGGTTGTTTAATCTATGGTTTTCCTGTTGGAGCAAAAGCATCCACTTCTATTTGTGAAGGTTTAACCAAAGATAACATTTTAGAATTAACTCGTTTATATTGTGATGATGGTTATGGTTCTAATATTGAATCATTTGCATTAGGACAATCTTTCAAATGGTTAAAAGAACATGATAAAGCAATTAAGGTATTACTATCATACGCCGATAACGGACAAGCTCACTTAGGAGGTATCTACCAAGCTACAAATTGGATTTATCAGGGATTATCTACGGATATTGCATTGATGCCAAATTGGGGTATATCATTACATAAAGACCCGTATCAATGGATTCATAGTAGGACAGTATTCTCAATGTGGGGTAGTGGTAACTTAGCACACTTACAAATGGAAATTGGTAAGCAAGGATATAAAGAGTTTTGGAGAAGGGAAGAACCACCAAAGCATAGATATGTTCAATTACTTGCGCAAGATAAAAAAGAAAAGAAAGATTTGATGAAACGATTGAAGCATGAGATTAGACCTTATCCAAAAGATACGGCTAGTTACAATACTGATGTAGTTCATCACTTAACAACATACGAAGCACCTGAAGGAGCTGAAAACTTTTGGTAAAAATAAAACAACAATATGGATATAACTGATTTTTTAGTAGACAAGTACGAAACGGAACAATACGATTACAAAGTATTGGTTTATGGTAATTACACATTTAGAGATAATTTAGAAGCAGATTCTTTAGTAGAGGTTTTGCGTAGAGTTATACCATTCTTAAGTGAAAAAAGAAAGATACATTTTACAATTCTTATTCCTGAATTTGTGAAATCACTAAACTTTCCAAATGTAGAACAAAGAATTTATACATTACCAACCTACATCAATCAGATGCGTACTCACTTTGATTCAATTCAATTTATGAAGTACATTGATTGGAAACGTAACGATTGGGATATTATTTATACTCATTTACCTGAACATACAAATCAAATAGCAAATTGTGTATTTAATAACACAAACATTATGCCAAAGATTGTAGGTTACTCACATTGGTTTGAAGTTCCTGAAAATGCACCATACGCTAAAAATATGTTAGATAGTAGTGTAGCTGGTTTATTACAAATGGATGAGTGTGGAGTAAATAGTGAGTGGTTAAAACGATTAACAATCAAACATGCAGCCAAACATTATAATCAGGATGTATTAGATAAATTAGAAAAGATTATTCAACCACATTATTTAGGTGTAGATAGAGTTAATCCAAGAAACCTATCCGATTATACTGATAAGACTGTAGTATTTAATCATCGTGACGCTGGATATACGGGATGGGAATGGTTTGTTAAATGTGTTGATGAGATTTGGGAGACAAGACAAGATTTCAAAGTATATACAACGTTAGCACAAATAGATAGGCCTTGGAATGAGAGAGTTAAGTTGACAGGTAGAAACGAATATATGGACTTCCTTTCTAAAATGAAATTTGGTGTGGGTACGTTCCAAACATATTCAGCTTGGAGTATTTCAACTACTGATGGTTTCTCTGTTGGGTGCCCTTATTTACTTCCAAATGATTTATGTTATCCTGAAATGGTTAGTGTAGCATCAACTCCATATCCTTATCTTTATGATGGTAGAGCAGATTTCATTAAAAGATTCAATGAGATGTTAGATAATCCAATTGAATACGATACAACGGAAATAGCTAAGAATATGGTTTGGAACGAAAGAATAGCTAAATGGTTTAATGGATGGGATAGTGTGTTTGAATTGAAGACAATGCAGGAAACCGAATCACTATTAAAAATTAAAGAGTTCATCAAAGATAAAAAAGTTACTAACAAATTTGACATATTAGAATATATGGGATGGGGTGTTAGAGTTAAATGGTCTGGTTATAGAAACGCTTTAAGGGAAATGCCTGAAATTAAATTTACAAAAAACGGCTACGAATGGGTAGGCAAATAAAATAAAATAAATGTATCAAAACGTATATTATCAAAGAGAGAGGAATTTAGTACACTTGTGGGATGACAAATTGGGTTATCGTTCATTCCCATATACAAGGTATGCATATGAAAAAGCGGAGAGAGGACAATATACTTCATTGTATGGCGATAAGTTAAGTAAGATTTTTAAATTTACAAAAGATGACCCAAATCTTTTTGAATCGGATGTACCTGAAACAACACGTATATTAGTTGATACTTATACTGATTCGGATATACCATCGGAAGGGCACGTTATTCTTACATACGATATTGAGTGTGAAATGGATACGGGGTTACCTGATGTTGAAAAGGCTGAGAATGAACTTACTGCAATAGGTTTACATGATTCTGCTACTGACCATTACTGGGTTCTTATTATGGACAAAGATGGTAAAATGAAGGAAAGTAAAAATGGCAATCGTAGTGTTATTCCTTTTAAAGATGAGAGGGATATGTGTATGAAGTATTTAGAACTTTACGAATATATTAATCCATCTATTGTAACAGGTTGGAACATTGATTACTTTGATACTCCTTACTTATATAATCGTATGAAACGAATATTGGGTGCTAAGCACGCTAATAGATTATCCCCAATCGGAGAATGTTTCTGGTCACCATATCGTAAGAGATTCTTTATGGCTGGTGTATCTTATTTAGATTACATTGGATTATATAAATCATACACTTATATTGAGATGGATAACTATCGTTTAGATACGGTAGCTATGAAAGAATTGGGTAGAGGTAAGGTTGAGTACGCTGGTAATTTGGATGATTTATTTAAAACCGATATTGAGAAGTTTATTGAGTATAACTTAGTGGACGTACAATTGGTGGTTGATATGGAACGTAAATTACAATTCGTAGATTTATGTAGAGGTATTTGCCACGCTGGACATGTACCTTATGAAGATTTCGTTTATTCATCAAAGTTCTTAGAAGGTGCGATGTTATGTTACCTTAAGAGAAAAGATATTGTAGCACCTAACAAACCGGCAGATAGACAAGAGATGATGCAAGCCCTAAGAGATAATGAGCAAGAGAAGTTTATTGGAGCATATGTTAAAGCACCTATTGTTGGTAAGTATGATTGGATATATGACTTGGATTTAACTTCACTATATCCATCAATTATTATGACTACAAACATTTCTCCAGAAACTAAAGTAGCAAAGATTAGTAATTGGGATGCACAAAAGTTTATGAAAGGTGAGATTGATACTTTCTTTATTGGTGAGAAAACAATTACAAAAGAAAACTTAAGAAAGCTATTGGATGAAAGTAAATATACGGTATCCTCTAATGGTGTATTATATACAACGGATAAAGTAGGATGTATTCCAGCTATCTTAGATTTATGGTTTGACCAAAGGGTTGAGTTCCGTAAGTTAGAGAAAAAATATGGTGAGGAAGGCGATAAAGAAAAATACGCATTCTATAAGAAAAGACAATTAGTACAAAAAATCTTATTGAACTCCCTATATGGAGTATTAGGATTACCAGCTTTCCGTTTCTATGATGTGGATAACGCTGAGGCGGTAACACTAACAGGTCAGACGGTGATTAAATCAACTGCGGAGATGGCTAACATTAAGTACAATAAAGAGTTAGGTACGGTAGGAAATGATTATAACATTTATATTGATACGGATTCGGTATTCTTTTCAGCAGTTCCTCTATTAGACCATAGACATAAGAATTGGAAAGAAATGCCTGATAGTGAAGTTGCTTTATTAGTTGATGGTATTGCTGGTGAAACGCAAGATTTCTTAAATAACTTTTATAATATTCTTGCTGAAAAAATATTCAATGTACCAAAAGATAAACATAGATTCCAAATTAAAAAAGAGTTTGTAAGTAGAAGTGGTATTTGGATTGCTAAGAAAAGATACGCACAATGGATTATTGCTGAGAATGGTATTCCAACCGATAGATTAGATGTAAAAGGATTGGACGTAGTTCGTTCATCATATCCTGCACAATTCCGTAACTTTATGAGTGGTGTTTTAATTGATATTCTTAAAGGTGAAACTGAAATGGTATTAACTGATAAGATATATGATTTCAAAAAGGACTTGGTTAATATGGATGTAACTTCTATCGCTAAGAATTCGGCAGTAAAAGAAATATCAAAATACATTCCAAAGAAAAAAGATAATAGAGCAATGTTCCAATTCAATAGTGGAACACCTGCACACGTAAAGGCAGCAATTGCACATAATCAATTATTAGTTCACTTCAAATGCCCATCTAAGCACGCTCCAATGAGAGATGGTGATAAAATTAAGTGGGTATATCTTAAACAAAATCCATTTGGATTGGATGCGGTTGGATTCAAAGGACATGATGACCCTGAAGAAATAATGGACTTGGTGAGGATGTATATAGACTATGATAAAATCTTTGAAAGGGAATTATTGAAGAAACTGGAGGACTTCTATGGGGCTTTGGGATGGGGTGCAGTACTTTCTTCACAAAAAACAGCTGAACAATTCTTTTCTTTCTAAAATATTTGGTAGTATCAGGTATTTTTCGTATATTTGTATAACAAATTAAAACATAAATTAAAAATTTCAATTATGAACAAAAGCAAATTTGATGGTTTCGTAAATCGTTACAACTTAGGTGGTGAGATTGAATCCGTTATGGTAAAATCCGATGACAAGAACTTATCGGTAAGAATGATTTCTGATGACAAAACCTTACTAGGTGATGTTACGGTAGTAGGTGGAGAATTTCCAAATGGTGAGTTTGGTATTTACACTACATCTCAATTAAAAGGATTATTGAGTGTATTAGATGAATCAATCACAGTAGAAGAAGTTACTGGTGCATTAAAATTCTCTGATAAAAAAACAAAGGTACAATATATGTTAGCAGCACCATCGGTGATTCCTACAGTACCTGATTTAAAAGCGTTACCTGCATTTGATGCGGAGATAACATTAGATGATGATTTTGTAAATAAGTTCATTAAATCAAAAGGTGTATTGGCTGATTCTGATACATTTACATTTACATTCAAAGCTAAGAAAGGTGAAGTTATTTTAGGATACTCATCAATCAACTCAAATAGGATTTCTATTGAAGTAGATGCATCGGCTAAAGAGGATATTGAACCAATTGCTTTTTCAGCAAAGTATTTGAAAGCTATCTTAATGGCTAACAAAGGTTCTAAATCATCTTCATTAAAAATCTCATCTAAGGGATTATCGCATGTATCATTTACTGATGGAGATTACACAGCAAATTATTATTTAGTACAAATTAAATAATATGGCTAATCAACATTATAAATTGATAAATGAGCCAATGTTGGAAATAGATGGTACTATTTATCAAACAAAACTTTACAATTTGAATTTAGAAAAATTCCTTGTAGAAAATGCTGGTAAAGAATTATACATATACATACCTTCAATAGAAACTGATAATATTCGAGCAATCGTAAAATAATTAATATGAGCTTTTGGGATACTGAACCACAAAAACCTGTCTTTGACTTTGAATCTGAAAAAGCAAAGTTAAAAGAAAATATGGACTATCTAATGACGATGTCTGTGCAAGAACAAACACTATACAAAAAGTGGGTGGAGTTACAAGAACCAAGTATGTTAGAGGCTAAATCCCAAATCGCATCTTATTACGATTTACAATGGAAACCAACTGATATCAACAATAAGGAGCTAACGATAAAAGAAATTGAATCGTTAGACCCTTACGTTGAGATTGTTGATGACCCAAAGGAATCTACTAAGTGGGCAGCGGTAAGGCGTATGATTCACACAATGGATTTTACAGCAAACCCTGGTCGTAATGTAAAGATTAATGTAAAAGATAGAGTAAGTGGAAAACTATTAGGACAAATTTCATTAGCATCCGATGTAACCGCTATGGGAGTTAGAGATAACTTTATTGGTTGGACTAAGGATAATAAGTTTGTTGATGGTAAGTTGAACAACACTACTATTGCTTCTACTATTGTATGTACTCAGCCATTAGGTTATAACTTCTTAGGTGGTAAGTTAATCGCTATGATGACAACTACGCCGGAGGTTAGAGAGTATTGGAATTCAAAATATAAAAATGTTTTGATTGCAGTAGGTACAACATCACTTTACGGAATTCATTCTCAATACAATGGTATTCCTTTATTTAAAACATTAGGTGAATCAGCTGGTAAGATTAGTTTAAAGCCGGATGATAAATTCTATGACCCTTGGCATCAATGGATTAAGGAAAATAAGAATGATTGGTATTTGGAAAACATTACTAGAGAAAGAGCTCGTAATGGTGCTAATATGGGATACGAAGCTAACGGACCTGTTAGTGGTATCAAACAAAAGATATTAGGGCAAATCTTTAAAGAGTGTGGTATTAAGGCAACTGAATATCATCACGGATTTAAGAGAGGTGTTTATATGGCTATGATGTATGAGAACGGATGTGAGTATCTTAGAAATGAAATCACCGAAGATAAATTAATCCTTAAAGATAAGTTTAAGCAAGGTACTGAATACATTAACAAATGGTGGAAGAAACATGCAATCAGTAGATATACGAAATTACATGATGAAGGTAGAATTAAACCTGAGCACTTATTCTACATAGATGCTATTGGAATTAGTTGGGAAGAAATGAAAGCTAAATACCTATCTGAAGTAGGTAGATAATTAAAACAAAATATATGGAAGAAAATTTAGAACCAATTAGTGAGGTGAAATTAGCTGAACCTAAAAAAATGGAACAATGCGAATGGTGTTTTCAATTTGATGATGATGAACCAAAAGTATTTGCTTGGACAAATGAGGATATGGAAGATGAAGAACCAACGGTAAATTTTACAATAGGAAATACTGAAGGTGCATATGTATCTTTTACAAAAGATGGCAAACGATTTAAATTGTTTGCAAGAGAACTTTCAGATGAAGGAAAGCAATTGAGACAATTCCAAACACAACAAAACGAATCATTAAAAAAAGATATAGAAAATGCAAGTAAGAATAAAGAAGCTTAATGAAAATGCAGTAATCCCATCTTATGCAAAGGATGGTGATGCTGGAATGGATTTAGTAGCAACTAAAATTATATCAAACACTACATTTGATGTAAGTTATGGAACTGATTTAGCTATGGAAATTCCTAAAGGATTTGTAGGATTAGTATTTCCTCGTTCATCAATTAGAAAATATGAGTTAGCATTATCTAATTCAGTTGGTGTAATTGATAGTGGATATAGAGGAGAGTTACAAGCTACATTTAAGAAAACAAACGGATTGGATTCACTTGCATATAAAGTAGGTGATAGAATTGCACAAATTATGATTATACCATATCCTCCAATTGAGTTTGATGAAGTAGCTGAGTTATCGGATACTGAAAGAGGTAATGGTGGATTTGGTTCAACTGGAAAATAAAAAATAAAATATGTTTATAGAACAAACGGAAGAAACGGTAAATAATAATTTATGGGTAGAGAAGTATCGCCCAACGAAGCTTGTTGATTATGTAGGTAACGAACATCTAAAATCAAAAGTAGAAGGTTATTTAGAAACAGGGGAAATTCCACATTTACTTTTGTACGGAAAAGCCGGTACTGGTAAAACAACATTAGCAAAGTTAATTGTAAAATCAATTGAATGTGATTATATGATTATTAACGCATCTTCGGAGAACAATGTTGATACCGTAAGAAACAAAGTAACTAACTTTGCATCTTCTATGGGATTCAAGCCGTTTAAGATTATTATATTGGATGAGTTTGATTATATGACTCACAACGCACAAGCTATCTTAAGAAACTTAATGGAAACATTTTCAGCACATTGCCGTTTCATATTAACTTGTAACTATGTTGAAAAAGTAATTGACCCAATTCAAAGTAGATGTCAATCATTTCAAATTGTACCTCCAACTAAAAAGGATGTTGCTATGCAAATTAGTAAAATCTTAAAGAATGAGGAGATTGAATTTGAAGTTAAGGATTTAGTTCCAATTATTGACGCAGCTTATCCTGATATTCGTAAGGTGATTAATACTTGCCAATTGAATTCAATCAAAGGTAAGTTGAAAGTGGATGTACAAAATCTATTAGAGAATGATTACCGAAATAAAATTATTGACATCCTATCTTCAAAAGATGATAAGAGAAATAAGTATATGAAAGTAAGACAGGCTCTTATTGATTCTAAAGTTACTGACTTTACCGATTTATATACAATGTTATATGATAAGGTAGATGAATATGCTGGAGAAAATACGGCAAATGTAATCCTACTATTAGGAGATGGGGTAAGTAAATCGGCAGTATCAATTGATAAAGAAATACCAGCAGCAGCTACTTTAATTCAAATTTTAAATATTATATAATGGACAGTGATATGTTAAAACAAATTGCATCTGATGTTACATCCGATGTTATGAAAGCTTCATTTGAAGAAATGCTTATAGTTAAAGATGGTGATGGTGTTGAATTAATTAAAATACCAGTTATTTGGTATGAGAAATTTTCGGAGGAATTATTAAAAAGATTAAAAAAGTAAATATGGCAAACATTTTAGGAGCAGGTGGACAACCAATAGGAGGACAAGAAGAAAAACCAATACCTTTAGAAAAAACTGAAGCAATCGCATGTAAAAAATGCGGTGGCGAAATATTTGTACAAGGGTTTGGATTTCGTAAGATTTCAAAGTTATTAACTGGAAAACCAAAAGATGAAGTATTACCCGTAGAGTTATTCCTTTGTGGAGATTGCGGTGAAGTATTAAATGAATTATTACCTCCGGGTTTAAAAGTAGAAGAAGCATAATATGGCAGCAAAAACATTATTTGACCATTTGAACGCAATTTGTGATAAGAAAGACCAAAAGTATTGGGACACGCTTGATGAGAGTGATAAAAAGACATGGAGTAACTATATGATACTCCGTTTTCTTTCTATGAAACCTGAGTGGATAGAACTAATCGCAGATATACAACCTTACATTCAGGAGGCACCACCTAAAGCGATGTATCTATGTTTGATAGGATTGATTCCAAAGACAAGAGCATTTCTAAAATATATGAAACCAGCTTCATCTGAAAAGTATGAAGATTGGGTTGTAAAATTAGTTGCACAATTCTATGAGGTATCAGAAACCGAATCAGAAGAATATCTTAAAATCTTATATGAAACAACCAGTGGTAAGTTACATATTAAAGAAATAGCTGAATCGTATGGTACTGACCCTAAACAAATTACAAAGCTAAAACTAAAGGTTTAGATTTGGTAATATCGGGTAATTTTCGTATCTTTATATAAATAAAAATAATGGCAAAAGTATCATTTTCGCAGTACTCAATGTGGAGTAGCTGCCCGCATCAATATAAGTTAAACTACATAGATAAATTAGGTGAAAGTTCATCTAACATCCATACAATCTTCGGAACTGCTATGCACGAAACTATTCAACATTACCTTTCGGTTATGTATGGTGTTTCTAAAAAGCAAGCAGATGAAATCAACAAAGATAAGCTGTTATTGGAAAAAATGAGAGAAGCTTATAAAAGTGAAGCTGATAAAATGAGCGAAGGAACTCCTTGTACTCAAATTGAATTGGAAGAATTTTATGGAGATGGTAGACGTATATTAGCTTGGTTAGATAAGCATATGCACAAATTCTACTCAAAGAGTGGATTTGAATTAGTAGGTATTGAGATTCCATTGAACGCAACTATTAAAGAAGGCGTACATTTTATTGGATTCATAGATATCGTATTAAGAGATATAGCAGCTAATGAAATTATAATTATAGATTTAAAAACATCCACTATGGGATGGAATCAGTATCAAAAAGCTGATAAGATGAAAAACTCTCAAATTCTTCTATATAAGAAATACTATTCAGAATTATTTAATATTCCTTTAAACAAAATTAAAGTAGAATATCAAATCCTTCGTAGGAAGTTGCCGGAAGATTCCGCATTTCCAATTCCACATGTATCAAAGCACATTCCAGCACATGGTTCTCCATCGGTTACTAAAGTATATGATGAGTTTATGGGATTCATCAATGCAGTATTTGATGATGAGGGTAAATTCAGAGATATTGAATTTCCAAAAGTACCAGGCCCAGCTAAAAAGAATTGTAAGTTCTGTGAGTTTGGGAATAGGGGAATATGTGATAAAAAGGCTACAAAATAAAATTTTATGTTTTTTTTATTTCATTATACTTATATATATAAATATATTACAATGAATCAAGAACAAACAAAATTAACAACTGTGAAAATACTGAAAGATGTATATTCATCATTTAAAAAGGTTTCTTTCGATTCGGATGTTACATTACAAAAGCTGGTTAATAGAACAGTGGAAAGATATGTTACTGATGACGAATTTAGACAAGAGATGAATGAGTATTTAAAATTACAAATTTCAGGTTCACAATTTTAAGAAACAAAATAAGTTATGGCAAAAAAGAAAAAAATCCTTTTACTTTCAGATGATTTAAGAATGGCAAGTGGTATAGCTACTATGTCTAAAGAATTAGTACTTGGTACAGTTCACAAATACGATTGGTTTCAAGTAGGTGCAGCAATTAATCACCCAGAAGCAGGTAAGGTTTTAGATGTGAGTGAGGATATCCAAAAGAATTATGGAATAGCTGATGCTAGTGTAAAGATTTTACCTTGGAATGGTTATGGAAACCCTGATTTAATTAGACAACTAATTAACGCAGAACAACCTGATGCTATCTTACACTTTACTGACCCCCGTTATTGGACATGGTTGTATGATATCGAACATGAAATCAGACAAAATGTTCCTTTATTATTCTACGCAATTTGGGATGATTTACCAGACCCATTATATAATCGTAACTTCTATGAAAGTTGTGATTGGATTGGTTGTATATCTCGTCAAACATATGGTATCATTAAAAGATTATCAGCATTAGATACTAAACCAACATGGAAACCAAAAGCTGATTGGCAAGTAAGGTATGTACCTCATGGCATTAATACTGAAATATATAAACCATCGGATGTATCTGTAGAATTCCGTAAAGAAATTTTAGGTGGTAAGGATTATGACTTTGTTTTATATTGGAATAATCGCAATATTAGGAGAAAGCAACCAGCTGATGTTATTGTAGCATTTAAGAAATTTTGTGATATGATTGGTAAGGAAGAAGCTGATAAAGTTTGTTTGTTAATGCACACACAACCTATTGATGAGAACGGGACTGATTTACCTGCGGTTATAGCAGCAATGGCACCTGATGTTAATATTATATTTTCAGAAAAGAGAAGACCGGTGGAAGAATTGAATCTTATATATAATATAGCAGATGCAACAATCAACATAGCTAACAATGAAGGATTTGGATTAGCAACGGCAGAATCGGTAATGGCTGGAACTCCAATCATTGTAAATATAACAGGTGGATTGCAAGACCAATGTGGATTTACGTTAGATAGTAAGTTATTAGATGCAGAAGATTATATTAAAATTGGTTCTTTGCATGAGTGGAGAAAGTGGGAGAAGACTGTAAAGCATGGTGAATGGGCTACGCCAATTTGGAGTAGAGCACAAGCATTAGCAGGTTCAGTACCAACACCATATATTTGGGATGATAGAGTTGATGTTGATGAAGTAGCTGAAAAGATTTTGGAAGTATATAATACACCAAAAGAAATTCGTAAAGAAAACGGATTAAAAGGTAGAGAAGCATTTATCAATGATATGGGATTAACACATATCAATATGTGTCAGCAATTAGAAAATGGTATAGAAGATGTTTTCCAAAATTGGAAACCAAGAGAAAGATTCGAAGTATTTAAAATAAAATAATTAGTTATAAAGATGAAACAAACATTAGTATTTCAAGGACCTATATTCACTCGTAGCGGTTATGGTGACCATTGTAGAGATTTAATGAAATCTTTACGCAAGATGGATAAGTATGATATTAAAATTATACCTTTAAGATGGGGTAGCACTCCACAAAATCAAGTTGATGGCTCAACTGAATTTGGTAGATGGATGTTGGAAAGAGTTATAACCCAAATTGAGCAAAAGCCAGATGTATTTATGCAAGTTTCGGTTGCAAATGAATTTGAACCAAAAGGATATTATAATATTGGAGTAACCGCTGGTGTAGAAACAACTATTTGTCCAATGGATTTTATAGAAGGGGGTAATAAAATGGATTTAATAATAGTTCCATCTAATTTTACTAAGCAGGTAATGGCAACAACTGGATATCAGCAAAAAAATCAACAAACAGGTGAAATTGTTGGAGAAACTAGATTAACAACTCCTGTTGAAGTTCTTTTTGAAGGAGTTGATACTGAAATATTTTCTAAGGGAAGTGGTAAAGATGTATTGGCAAATGTAAAAGAGGATTTCAACTTTTTAATTGTAGGACATTGGTTGAAAGGAGATTTAGGACAAGATAGAAAAGATATTGGTATGGCAATTAAAACATTTGCTACGGTATTCCAATATCTACCAAAGGATAAAAGACCAGGTCTTATCGTTAAAACATCTCACGCTGGATTTAGTGTGATTGATAGAGAGCAAACTAGAGAAAAAATTGAAGGTGTATTAAAACCATTTGGTGATAAATCCCCATCTGTATATTTGATACATGGTGATATGGAAGAAACTGATATGAGTAACTTATACCATAATTCTAAAGTTAAAGCAATGATTTCATTTGCTAAAGGTGAAGGATATGGTAGACCTATGGCTGAGTTTACTTTGACAGGTAAACCAATTATAGCTAGTGGTTGGAGTGGACAAACTGATTTTTTACCAAGCGAAAGTGCAGTTTTATTAGAAGGTTCATTGACAAATGTACATGAATCTGCGGCAGACCAATTTTGTATGAAAGAAGCACAATGGTTTACTGTACAATATTCAAATGCAGCTAATAAAATATATGATGTTTATAACAACTATAATACTTATAATAAGAAATCTGAAGGCTTAAAATCTAATACATTGGCACACTTTACATTAGATAAAATGCACGAAGTATTTACTAAATTAATGGAAAATACAAAAGGCCAACCAAAGGTTATGGGTTTCAATGCACCTAAGTTAAATAAAACTAAAATGGAACTCCCTAAATTAAATAAATTGTAAAATGCCTCATACTCTTGAATATATGAAGATGGTTGAAAGCGAAGAGCCATATAGTAAAACAGCAATAGCAACGAGAAATTTATACAAACTTACAGCATATAAATATGCCGATGGAACTAATAAAAATTTAAGAGGACAAAATACACCAATAATATTTGTAATTGGTAAAGATGCACAAAATTTATATTGCGTTAAACTAAATGAAATATTACCAAGCAAATTTATACAATGGGCATCATCTGCAGCAGCAAAGAACATCAAAATTGAAGATGTTAAAGAATTAGATGAGATTATAGTAAAATCGGATAAGCAAGGTAAGAAATTATTTAATACATTTATCAAAAATAAAACAATATACCACGACCAAAAAAGGGAATCTACATATAGGGTATATAAAATTAAAGGTATTTCTGGTATATACCAATTGAATTTAAAGCCAGAAATATTCAAAAAAATAGCAAAAGTTCAGTAAATCAATTTATTTTAGTTTTTACTTATATTTACCTGTATAACAATTACAATATACAAGGAATATAAGCTATGGCACTAACTTTAAGAACTACTAAAGGTTCTCCACTTACAGCAAGTGAGATGGATTCAAACCTTACATATTTAGAATCGCAAATATCAACTGGTACATCTGGAACATCTGGTAAAGATGGGGTACAGGGTACATCCGGTCAAAGTGGTTCTTCAGGAACGTCTGGGGTATCTGGAACATCTGGTACATCTGGCAAAAGCGGAACTTCGGGAACATCTGGAGTAAGTGGTGGTACTGGTTCATCTGGAGTAAGTGGTACATCTGGAACATCTGGAACATCTGGTAAGGATGGTACATTTGTTGGTAGTAGTGGTACATCTGGTAAGGATGGTACATTTGTTGGAAGTAGTGGAACATCTGGTAAGGATGGTACATCTGGTAGTAGTGGAAGTAGTGGAACATCTGGAAGTAGTGGCGAAAGTGGTTCATCTGGAACATCTGGTACATCAGGTACATCAGGTACATCTGGTAAAGATGGTTCATTTGTAGGTTCATCTGGTACATCTGGAGTTAGTGGTAGCAGTGGAACATCTGGAAGTAGTGGCGAAAGTGGTTCATCTGGAAGTAGTGGTAGTAGTGGTACATCTGGTACATCGGGAACATCTGGCACATCGGGAACATCTGGAATAAGTGGTACATCCGGTACATCGGGAACATCTGGTAAAGATGGTACATCGGGAACATCTGGTAGTAGTGGATTGAATGGTACATTCTTTGGCTCATCGGGAACATCTGGTTCGTCTGGTTCATCTGGTAAAAATGGAGTTACTCCAACATTAGGTATGGATTACTATAATGGTACATCTGGTTCATCTGGTTCATCTGGAGTAAGTGGTGTAAATGGTGGTAGTGGTTCATCTGGAAGTAGTGGAACATCCGGTACATCTGGTTCATCTGGTAAAGATGGTGCATTTATTGGAAGTAGTGGAAGTAGTGGTACATCTGGAAGTAGTGGATTAACTGTTCCGGGTTCATCGGGAACATCTGGTACATCGGGAACATCTGGAGAAAGCGGTACATCTGGTACATCTGGAACATCTGGTAAGGATGGTACATTTGTTGGAAGTAGTGGCTCATCTGGTATATCAATACAAGGTTCAGCAGGAACATCTGGTTCATCTGGTAAAGATGGTACAAGTGGAAGTGATGGACCTGGTGGAGCAAGTGGTTCATCTGGAACATCTGGTAGTTCTGGTACGAATGGAGCTACGGGAAATCCTGGTACGAGTGGGACAAGTGGAACATCTGGAACAAGCGGTGTAACATCAGCGGCCGGTACATCTGGTACATCTGGTCTAACTGGCTCGGCTGGTACATCTGGAAGTAGCGGAACAAGTGGTACAACGGGTAAAGATGGATTAACTGGTACATCAGGAACATCTGGTTTGGATGGAGCAACATATCCTGCCGGAACATCTGGAGCAAGTGGGTCATCGGGTACAACAGGTTCTGCTGGTACATCCGCATTTGGTTCATCTGGCTCATCTGGTATAAGTGGTACTGATGGTGTGGGTGGTAAAGATGGTTCATCTGGAACATCAGGATATTCTGGTGTAAGTGGTTCGTCTGGTTCATCTGGTGTAAGTGGTACATTTTTTGGAAGTAGTGGTTCATCTGGAGCAAACGGTACATTCTTTGGAAGTAGTGGTACATCAGGTACATCAGCACCTGGCATAACATCTGGAACAGCTGGAACATCTGGAACTGCTGGTTCATCTGGATTTGGTGCATTCCCTGTAACCGGTTCTGCAATTGTATCTGGTTCATTTATAATAACTGGTTCGTTATTTGTTAGTGGAGCAATAAGTGCATCTGGAATAAACATAACAGCAGCAGGAACACCAACATTAAGTTCAGCAACTAATTTAAATTTAACAGCTGTTACTGCTGTAATTGTTACTAGTTCTCCATTTAGAATTACAAGCTTTACGGATGGACAAACAGGAAGTTTAACACCTGCAAATGGAGATATGATTTATAATTCAACTACAAATAAATTTTTGGGATATGCAAATGGTAGTTGGGCTGCATTGAATTAATAAGATATGAGAGAATATAATGTTGCACTTAACGAAGGAATAGACTACGATGGATTTTGGAATGATATAGAAAGTGATACCGATGGTGGCAAACTTTATATCCCAAACAGAGCAGTAGAATTTACAAACGAAAGACCAGCATCGCTTCGTCAATGTTGGTATTTACTGACAGATGAGGAAGCTGAATTATTAAGACAAGATGATAGAGTTTATTGTGTAGAAATACCACCGGAATATAGAACCGATATTAAAATAGGCCGTAATGCTACTCAAAAAGGAGTATTTACAAAAACAACATTGGATAGCGGAAATTATCAAAACTGGGGATTAATCAGAGCTAATAGTTTAACAAATAATTACGGAACTGGTACAACAACATCTGAAAACTATAACTACACATTAAGTGGAACTGGAGTTGATGTGGTAATTCAAGATAGTGGGTTACAAGTTGACCATCCTGAATTTCAAGACGAATGGGGTGTTAGTAGAGTTCAGCAAATAAATTGGGCAACTGTAAGTGGATTAGGATTTTCCCAATCTCCAAATCATTATAGAGATTACGATGGACATGGTACGCATGTAGCTGGTATTACTGCTGGTAAAACTTATGGTTGGGCAAAGAACGCAAAAATATATTCAGTAAAAGTTAGTGGATTGGAAGGAAATACTGATACTAACACTGGTATTTCTGTAACATATTGCTTTGATGCTATTAAAGTTTGGCACACTGCTAAAGCAGGTAGTAGACCAACTGTGGTTAATATGAGTTGGGGATATTCCACATATTATGACACAGTATCATCTTTAACTTATAGAGGAACAAGTTATACGAATTCATCTACAACTGGAAGTTCATCATATAGAGAATCTAACTATGGTTTAATAGCTAATAGTGGAGGTGCATATGGAACATACTCATCTCCTGTTAGAATTGGTTCGGTTGATGTTGATGTTGAGGAAATGATATCAGCTGGAATTGTTGTATGTATTGCTGCTGGAAATAATTATCACAAAGTGGAATCATCTACTGGAACTGATTATAATAATTTTGTAGTCACAAATACTGGTACAATTTATTATCATAGAGGGTCATCTCCATATAGTCCAAATGCTATTATGGTTGGTTCATTGGATAGTACTACTTATGATGCTACTAATGACCAAAAAGCAACTTATAGTTGCTGTGGGTCTGGTGTTCATATATATGCACCCGGAACAGATATTATGAGCGCCACATCAAACACAAATGCATTCAGCGGACAATCATATTATTTAAATTCATCGTATAAGCAAGTTAATATAAGTGGTACTTCTATGGCAGCTCCCCAAGCGGCAGGGGTTTGTGCACTATTATCCGAAGTATATCCAACAGCAACTCCAGCTCAAATAAAAGCAGCTTTATTAGCAAATGCAGGAACGGTGGTATATACAACAGGACTTACCAATGATTATACCAATTATCGTAGTATATCTAGTGGCACACAAAAGGTATTATATAACAAATATAATCAGATAGATACATTTACTACAACAGGGGCTATTTCTTTTAATGCAACCCTAAAAATTAACTAATTTTTTTATCGTTTCCTAAAAAACTTTATATTTATATATACAAATATATTATATAGATTTATTTGGTAAAACCAAAATAAAGTTGTATATTTGTACTAATTAAAAAGTTATGGTGAATATTACATACGCAATCACAGTTTGCAACGAATTAGAAGAAATTACAAATCTGATAAATTTCTTAAAACCAAGAATAGAATCGGATGATGAAATTCTAATACAATACGATTCAGATTCAGCAACACAAGCGGTTACTGATTATCTTAGAATTCTTTCTCAATTACACAATACAAATATTAAGGTTATCGGATTTCCACTTAATAATGATTTTGCTTCGTATAAGAACAATTTAAAAAATCATGCACAAGGTATGTTTATTTTTCAAATTGATGCAGATGAAATCCCATCTGAATATTTGGTAAATAATATGAGAGATTTATTAGATTCAAATAAAGATGTTGATTTGTTCTTTGTACCAAGAGTTAATACCGTTAAAGGATTAACTGATGCACATATTCAAAAGTGGGGATGGAAAGTTAATGATAACGGATGGGTAAATTGGCCCGATTATCAAACAAGATTATATAGAAGAACATCTGAAATAGAATGGCAAGGTAAGGTACATGAAAGAATAGTAGGATATAACACACTTACAATATTACCACAGCAAGAGGAATATTGTTTATATCATGCAAAGCAAATAGAAAGACAAGAAAAACAAAACGCTTACTATGATACAATCTAAAATAGCATTTCTTAGTGAGATGGGATTTGTTGGTAAAATTTCAACCAATCATCCAAATATGAGAACTGAGTTTGCTTGGATGCATGCATTAGATGCTGACCATTTTAATATTTATACGTTTGATGAATTAAAAGGATATGACCATGTATTTGTGATATTTCCAAAAGGTAAATTTTTTATAAGTGTTGAGGGCAATAAAATTATAGATGGTATTAATCCAAATTCAGAATTACTTAAACAAAATATAGTTGGTAAATTAAAAGAAAATGGAAATAAAAAAATTCATTATATCCAAGAGGGACCTCATTGGTTATATAATGATTATGAAATAGCAGACCAAATTTATTTTTATAATTTCTTATCCGAATGTGATAGTATATTTACCCACAACGAAAGCGATATATCCTACTATAAGGGATTGTTTCCAAATAAACCAATAAGACCCATTGGTACACTAATGATTGATACTCTAATCAAAGATATCCAGCCTACAAAAGAAGATAAAGCAATTATAGGTGGTAATTTTTGTAGATGGTATGGTGGATTTGAAAGTTATATGATAGCTGGTAACTTTGAAGTACCTATTTGGGCTCAAACATCACATGCTATGAGAGAGGGTGAGCAGTATATAGATAATCTTAATCACTTACCAAGACTTTGGTGGAATGAATGGATGGCTGTATTATCAACATTCAAATATGGTGTTCATATGATGCCAACTGTAGCAGCTGGTACATTTGCTTTGAATTGTGCATACTTTGGAATACCTTGTATTGGTAATACTGATGTAGATACACAATTACTTTGTCACCCATTATTATCAGTAGATGTAAAAGATTTAGAAACTGCAAGAGAGTTAGCAATACAATTAAAAGAAGATAAAGATTTTTATAATGAATGTTCGGAGATGGCAAGAGTTAATTATGACGCTTGTTTTTCACAAAAAGTTTGGACAGAGAGAATTAAAAGAGAATTAGATTTATGATAACATGTATTTTAAATGGTTATAAAAGAGGAGTTAATTTGCAAGAGCAATTAGACGCCCTAATAAATCAAACATTACCACCGGATGAGATATTAGTATGGTACAATAATCCCGGTGATAATGATTTGATTAATTACGATATTGGTACGGAAGTCCCAGTTGCCTATTGTAATTACAACTTTGGTGTTTGGGCTAGATTTGCATATGCTTTTATGGCAAGAAATCCATATGTTTGTGTATTTGATGATGATACAATTCCTGGTAAAAAATGGTTGGAAAATTGTATGAACACAATGAAAACACACGAAGGATTATTAGGTACGGTTGGATTAATATATCCAGAACCACTAAAGCCTGATGAATCATCTTATTATGAACCATATGTTAGAGTTGGTTGGCCTGATGGTGGAAATATAGAAGAAACTATGGAAGTTGATTTAGTTGGTCATAGTTGGTTTTTTAAGAAAGAATGGCTATCTCATATGTGGAGAGAAATACCAGACCCTAAATACAATACCTGTGGTGAAGACATGCACTTCTCATATATGTTACAAAAGTATGCTGGTATTAAAACATTCGTACCACCACATCCAATAAATGATAAAGAAATGTGGGGAAGTATTAGAGGAGCTGAATATGGCGGAGATATCAACTCACTATGGCAATCAAATCAAAGAAGTAATGAAGGTGTACCATTCCGAGTATTAATGAATCAATATTTCCACGAACAAAGATTGAAAGGTTGGAAGTTAGTTTACGAAAAATAGTATAATGAAAAGAGCAATTATTATTCAAGGCAGCACTGATTGTGAAAATATATCTACTCTTAAAAAAGAATGGGAAGGTAGTGATATTATTTTTTCAACATGGGAAGGTGACCCTATATACTGTTATACAGATGAAAATGATATAGTTATATACAATACTAGACCTGAAATAGTTGGTGTTGGTAATTTGAATTTACAAAGGATATCAACTTTAAATGGATTTTTAAAAGCAAAAGAGCTTGGATATGACAGAGTTGTAAAATGGAGATACGATTTAATTCCATTCAATTCCAAAGTATTGTTAGAATTATTTAAAGAAGATTGTATAAATTTTTTAGCATTTCACGATCATAATGCTGGGTATTTAGTAGATTACTTGTCTGAAGGTAGTGTGGATGATATGATAGATTTATTTACAATTTCCAACTTTGATGTACCACATGCTGAAGTTGCATTTACAAATAGAATGTTTGAATTGGGATTTGATAAAAAAATGAATTTCATTCTCAAAAATTTAGAAAAAGATAAAGTTGACATTTATTGGCAAAGATTTAATTGTTATTTAAGTAGTTACAAAGATATAAATGCATATAAAACTAAAATATTTAAAAAATAACATATGAACGTAATAATACCAATGGCAGGAGAAGGAAAACGATTTTCCGATGTAGGATACACAATCCCAAAACCATTTATTCCAGTATTTAAAAAACCAATGGTTCAAGCCGTTGTTGAAAATTTAAATATAGATGGTAAATTTATTTTTATCATTCAGAAAACACATTCTGTTGGTAACAATTTACAAACGTTTCTTGAAGCAATAAAACCAGGTTGTGTAGTCATAGAGGTTGATGAACTGACCGGTGGACCTGCGTGTACTGCATTATTAGCAGAGAAATATATTGATAACAATGACCCTCTAATAATTGTTAATTGTGACCAAATGATACATGATTTTGATGTAAATAAACTTTTAGAGTTTTGTGAAAAAAATGAAGCAGATGGAATATTAGGAGCATTTATATCATCATCTAAGAAAAATTCATACATGAAGTTAGACCCGCAGGGAGAGGTTACTGAAGTTAAAGAAAAGATTGTAATTAGTAATACTGCAACTAACGGATTACATTTTTGGAAATGTGGAAAAGATTTCGTATCTTCGGTAAAAGAAATGATATCAGCTGGAGAAAAATATAATAATGAATTTTATATAGCACCAACATACAATTATTTAATTAAAGATGGTAAGAAAATATTACCATTCTTTTATAATTTACATTGGCCAATTGGTGTACCGGAAGATTTAAACAAATACAAACAATTATATGCAAATTCTTAAAATGAAAGATATGAAAGGTGGTTGGTTTATTGGTAATTTTGAACCAACGGCTTTTAAAACAAACCAATTTGAGGTTTGTTATAAACACCATACTAAAGGTGAGCAATGGGATGCTCATTATCACAAAGCTGGTACTGAAATAAATTATTTAGTTAGTGGAAAAATGACTATACAAAATAAAGAATTAAATGAAGGCGATATCTTCATTTTTAATCCTTATGAAATTGCTGACCCAATATTTATAGAGGATTGTACAGTACTAATTATTAAAACACCGTCAGTACCTGGCGATAAATACGTTATATAATATGGTAAATATTTTTAGAAAAGAAGTAAACTTAGAAAAGTACTTTATTGTTACTTATGAATTAGCATCGGAAACAAATTTAAGAGATGCTGCATGGAACTTAGCTATTGGTCAAAGTGTTGGTAACCCCAATGTCAGAAATCAATGGGAAAGTGATGAACTATTTGAAAATAATAGTTGTATGGTATTGGGAGATGAAGAAGAACTTAAATCTATTAACACTGGATTGGTTGATATTGCATTCCCTGTAATAAATATTGATTTTAAAACAGATGGCATTTCACATTTGTTAGTAAATATTATGGGTGGGCAAATGGATATTGATAACATTACAAAATGTGCTGTTAAAAATATTTGGTTTCCACAACATATTGAAGATTTGTTTTTGGGACCTAAATTTGGTATCAAAGGAATTAGAGAATATACGAAAACATTTGATAAACCATTGTTTGGTGCAATTGTAAAACCTAAGATTGGTATTACGCCGCAAACTTTATTGGAAATGGTTAAAGAATTAGTAGAGGGTGGTGTAAACTTTATTAAAGAAGATGAGATTATGAGTAATCCATCTTTTTGTACAATTGAAGAAAGAGTTCCATTAATTGCAGAATATCTAAAAGATAAGAATGTAGTTTATTGTGTATCAATTCATTCAGATTATCCTCATATATTAGATAGAGTTAAGAGAGTATATGAATTGGGTGGTAATGGTGTTCATATTAATTTTTGGTGTGGATTGGGCGTTTATAAAGCAGTTAGGGAATTGGACCTACCAATATTTGTTCACTTTCAAAAAAGTGGTGATAAAATATTAACAAATAGAAATCACGCATATTATATCGATTGGACGGTAATTTGTAAATTAGCAGGTATGATGGGAGTTGATTTTATTCACGCTGGGATGATTGGTGGGTATTATAAATGGCCGGAAGATGAGGTTATTGATTCTATAAAAGAATTACATAAATACGGAGTTATGCCGGCATTGAGTTGTGGTTTCCATCCGGGTCTTACCAAATGGGTTACTGATAAAGTTGGTATTGATTATATGGCAAATGTTGGTGGAGCTATACATGGGCACCCAGATGGTACATTGGCTGGTGCAAAGGCTATGAAACAAAGTATAGATAAAACATATGATAGAGAATATTCAAAGGCTATTTCAAAATGGGGGAAAGTAGATTAGTAAATGAAAAATAAATTACCCATATTAATATGTTTCGGAACTAGACCGGAATGGTTAAAGATAAAGCCTTTAATTAAAATAATGGACCGTAGTGAATATAAATTATTCTTTACAGGTCAGCATGAAGATTTACTTAAAGAAGTTGATGTTGATTATAAAGCAACTATCAAAGATGGTTCTAATAGATTGGATGAAGTAGTAAAAGGATGTTTAGATTTACCGGAAGGCGAGTTTAGAGGTGTTATGGTTCAGGGTGATACCGCATCTGCTTTCGCTTGTGCTATTGCTGGGTATCATAGAGGACTTCGTATTTACTATTTAGAAGCAGGATTGAGAAGCTATGATTTACAAAATCCATATCCAGAGGAAGGATATAGACAAATGATATCTCGTATATCTCATGTAAACTTTGCACCTACTCAAAAAGCTATGGTTAATCTATTTGAGGAAAAATGTCCTGGTGATACTTGGTTAGTTGGAAACACTGTGTTAGATAACTTAGTAGATTTGCCCCAACCAACATACGGAAATAAAGTATTGGTTACCCTACATCGTAGAGAGAATCATCCTATAATGCATGAGTGGTTTAACGAAATAAATAATTTAGCTGGGATGTATCCTGAATTAGAATTTATTATCCCATTACATCCAAATCCAAATGTACAAAAACATAGAGATTTATTAACTGATGTTAAAGTAGTAGAACCTCTTTCACATGAAGATACTATGAATATTTTATTAAATTGCAAATTGGTAATAAGTGATAGTGGTGGAATACAGGAGGAAGCTACCTTTTTTAATAAAAAAGTAATTGTATGTAGAACAACGACTGAAAGACCAGAAGCAATCTACACAGGACATTTACATATTTGTAAAGAGACACGAAATTTAAAAGATTTATTTATTAGATTGGAAGAATATGCATATATTCAAAAAGATTGCCCATATGGTGATGGATATGCAGCTGAAAAAATTAAAAAAATATTAGATAATGAAGCAAGTATTTAATGAGGATTTCATAGAAATCACTAAAATGATTAAAGACACAAAGCCATTTGCTTTTACTAGATTTGCTGATGGTGAAATTGCAGTGATGTGTGGTAGGCAAATAGTAGGTTCTGATAAATGGACAGCTCCAAACTATGTAACTAAATTAGGAACTGATTTATTGAAAGCAATTGAGGCTGTTGATGATAATGTTTATTTTGGTATTTCGTGTCAATGTTGTGATAAGTCTGGCAAAGATTATTTATTAAGCTTGATAAAAAATAAAATGGAAAATGTTACAATGTCTAATATTTTTGTAAATGGTAATTATTCTAAATTTATACAATTTGCAAGAACAATAGATGAACCTGTAAATTTAATAGCCAACCATAACGCAAAATTAGAATATTGCCCTTTTAAGGTTAGTACATTCCTACCAATACCAGATGATTGTGTGAACTATTGGGAAGAAATGAGAGATGAATTTTTAGAATTATTAAAAGAATCTTATAGTAATATTAGTGGAGAATTATTTTTTATATCAGCAGGACCAATGTCAGAAGCTATAATAAGTTATCTTTGGGAAATTAATCCAACTAATAGATATGTAGATGTGGGTTCTAGTATAGCAGAATTTGTACATGGAGCACCAATTAGAGAATTTGCATATGCACACTCTCAATATCACAATAAAAATTGTATATTTTAAATATGGTAGTAGTAATTTATACACATACAGATACTAAAGATGTATGGGTGCCTTTTTTTGATAGAATGAAAAAATATATGTCTGGATATAAAACATATATATGCGTAAATAAAGATGATGATATGATACCAAATGAATATCATAAAATTTATTACAATGATAGTAAATCATATACAGAAAGATTAGTTGATTCTTTATCTCAAATAAATGAAGAAGTAATTATGTTTACTCACGAAGATATGATTCTTTATGCAACACCTAATTACGAATACATAACTAAATATTCGGAGTATGTTTCTAATAGAATAGCAGATAGTATAAAATTAATACCAATATCTAATAAAGGAAAGTTTACTAAATCTGAAATAAATGATACATTGGCAGTTGATGCTACTGGAGATTTCCATAAATTTTCAATCCAACCAACCATTATTCGTAAATCGATATTAGAGGAAATGGCTAAAGGATGTGGTAGTTTAACTATTTGGGAGTTTGAATTAGCTATTGTTGGTGCTGGATTGGATTTTGTTGCATATAGAGGAGATGAATTGCAAAGAGGATTATATCATTTTGATAGTTTTGTATATCCGTATATAGCAACTGCAATTGTAAAAGGAAAGTGGAATACTTTAGAATATCCAAAAGAATTAAGTGAAATGTTTGAAGAATATAATATAAACCCATTTGAACGAGGAGTAATATGACAAAATTAATTATCTTCGATTTAGATGGTGTTCTGGTTGAAGCAAAACAAATACACTACGATACATTAAATCAAGCTCTAAAAGAAATTGATGAAAAGTATATAATTACTGAAGCTGAACATCTATCTACATACGATGGATTGAAGACAACTCAAAAACTAGAGATGCTTACAAAGAATAAAGGATTACATCCTGAATTCTATGATGATATTTGGTATAGAAAACAACACCTAACTATTGAAGCTATTTCAGAATTACAACCCGATTTACAAAAAATTGAATTGTTTAAAGAATTGAGAGATAAGGGATATAAGTTAGCATGTGCTTCAAATTCAATTAGAAGGTCTGTGTTGGTTATGCTAGCAAAGATAGGTATAATTGAGTATATGGACTTAATCATCTCTAATGAGGATGTAAAGAACTCTAAACCACATCCTGAAATGTATTGGAAGGCTATGAGTATGATGGGATGCTTACCGGAAGAAACTCTAATTGTAGAGGATTCTCCACATGGGTTATTGGCAGCAAGTAGAAGTAGAGCAAACGTTTTAAGAGTAGATAATCCAAAAGATTTGACACTAGAAAAAATGGAAAACAAATTAAATCAAAATAAAGTTATGAGTATTCCAAAATGGCAAGGTGGTAAGATGAATGTTCTTATCCCAATGGCGGGAGCTGGGAGTAGATTCCAAGCAGCAGGTTATACATTCCCTAAACCACTAATTGATGTGGAAGGCAAACCAATGATTCAGGTTGTTGTTGATAATCTAAACATTGATGCTACATACATTTATGTAGTACAAAAAGAACATAGAGAAAAATATAACTTAGATACTTTATTAAATCTAATCACTCCTAATTGTAAAATTGTAGAAGTTGATGCGATTACGGAAGGAGCCGCTTGTACTACTTTATTAGCAAAAGAACATATTGATAATGATGCTCCATTACTTATGGCAAACTCTGACCAATTTGTAGAGTGGGATAGTAATGAGTTTATGTATAAGATGATTGAGCAAAAAGTTGATGGAGGTATCCTAACATTTACAGCAACACATCCTAAATGGTCATTCGCTAAAGTGGATGAATACGGATATGTGACGGAAGTAGCAGAGAAGAATCCAATTTCAGATATAGCAACTGTTGGTGTTTACTATTGGGCCAAAGGTTCTGATTATGTAAAGTATGCAGAGCAAATGATTAGTAAAAATATCAGAACAAATAATGAGTTTTATACTTGTCCTACTTTTAACGAAGCAATTGGAGATGGTAAAAAAATTAAAACATTCAACATTGATAAGATGTGGGGATTGGGTACGCCTGAAGATTTAAAATATTACTTAGAAAATTATAACAAATAAAACTTATAAATTATGATGCTAGATTTTAACCAATTGTTAGAAAAATACAATATTAAAATAAATGGAGTTCTGCATGTAGGAGCTCATGAGGGTGGAGAAACTTTAACTTATGTTAGAGCAGGCATAAAGGATGTTATATTGGTTGAGGCAAATCCGTTTAGGTTTAGTAATTTAACAGAATCTTTAAACACAGGTAGATATGTTACTTGGTGCTCTCCGCTAACATATGAAAAATTTAATAGTTCTGAAGCTGAAATTGTAAAAGGATATAAAGCTTATAACTATGCAGTTAGTGATAAAGAGGATGGCACTATTACTTTTAATTTAAGTAACTATGATGGTGGTACTGATTCAATTTTTAAAATAAACGAATGGGGTAGAGATTCATCTTGGGTGCCATATCAACATATTGCTGAAATAGAAGTTCCTACAATTACATTAGACCGTTTGGTTGAAAATAAAGATACTTATAATTTTTTAAATATGGATGTTGAGGGGGCCGAACTTATAGTTTTAAGTGGAGCTACTGAAGTATTAAAACATTTAGATTGTATTATGTTAGAAACACAAGATAAAATAAGATTTGACGGTTCTTGCACTAAACAGCAATTAATAGAATTTTTAGATGGACATGGATTTGAATTAAAAGAATATCATGATACTGGTAAAGAGTGGGGTGATTGCTTTTTTATAAAAAAATAATTATGAATAATAGAATAACATTTTGTATTCCAACAAAAAATAATTTAAGATACTTAAAAAATAGTATTCAATCAATAAAAGATAATAGTACATATGAAAATGATATTGTAGTATTTGTTGATTCTGATAATGATGGTACTATCGAATGGTTATTAGAAAATGATATTACTCATTTAATAAATTATACAAAAGAACCAAAAGGTATTGCGTATGGATATAATAGATGTATAGAAGCAGCAAACACAGCAATAGTTTGTATGTTTCATGCGGATATGTACATGGGTAAGGGATTTGATGTGGGTATTATGAAACATATAAAACCGCTTTCAGTAGTTAGTGGTACTCGTATAGAACCACCACTACATCCACAGGGGTTAGAAAAAATTGTAAAAGATTTTGGAATGTATCCTGAAGATTTTAAAAAGAATGATTTCAATTCGTATGTTTCCGAATTAATTGAACATTCTAAAGATAAAACAACTAAAGGTATATTTGCACCTTGGGCTATATATAAAGAAGATATTACATCAATTGGAATGCATGATGAGTATTTTCATTCATATCACGAAGATAGTGATATATTCAATAGATTTATTTTAAACGGATATGATATAATTCAAACTTGGGAAGCCTATGTATATCATTTAACTTGTAGAGGTGGACAATTTCAGGATGGAATTGAACAAATAACGAAAGATGAAGCATTTCATAAAATGAAACAAAGCGCTTTTAAAAATTATATTAGAAAATGGGGACACTTTATAAAGAACGATGAGTACCAATATCCAATACTTCCTCACACATACAATGTAGGATTTCGTTTAACAAATGCTAATATAGAAACTTTAGCATTTTTTGAACCTTGGTGTGATAACATATGGGTTGATATAAATGAATCTGATATAATTTCATATATTAATAACGAACAACCAAATACAATTGTAGATTTAAAAAATAAAATAAATAATAATATAATTATTAATGATATTGAGGTATTGTTTGATATAAAAAATGTAACGCAAACACATGTAAATTTTATAACAGATTTGTGCCAGATTTTAGATGCAAACGAATTGGAAATTGGAAACTTCGATTATGATATATTCAATTTAGTTGTTAATAAAATACAACACTATGATATGGATTTAATTAAATGTAATAACTAATGAAAAAAACTTTATTTTGTATGCATGTGATGCCACACGAGATTGAATCATTGGAACGTTTTATGATACAATACCATAGAGCACTTGCATATTTGGATGGCAATGATGATATCACATTAAAAGTAACTCTAAACCTTAACCCAGAATTAACCGATTGGGAGGCTAGTGAATATAAACAAGGTTATTTTGTAAGTCGTTTTGCTGTTTTGTTTAGTGGTATAAAAAATATAAATGAAATAATATTAGATAATTCAATGTGGGGCACTACTCAACAAAAAAGAGAAAGTATAAAACTACCATATGACCAATTTATATTCTGTGATGCGGATATTGTATTACATGAGCATTTATTAAAGTATCAATTAAATGTTTCATATCAATTAGACGGAATGTATATAGCATCTCCATCAATTCCTAGATGGTGGGATGCTAGTTGGGATAGCATAGTAGATAGTAATTTATTAAATAAATTTTTGGGATATGCTCATACACTAGAATCGGTAGAATCTGTATTTAAACAAGACACAAGTAAAATAACAGTAAAACAAATTCAAAAGGTTAAATTTGGGTGTGGTATGCATACTCTATATTCTAAATCATTTTGGGAATTTGTAGGAATACCAGAATCATTTGGCGGATATGGTCCCGAAGATACCTACGCTATGAACTGTGCGGATGTGGCGGAAAAATATGGTGTTAAAATAACACAGGTAGTATTGGATGGTATTTATATAACAGAGGATGATAGAAATAAAACACCATCATTTGATGGTAAAATTGTAAGAATCGATAAAAAGAGAGAATTTTACGATAAAGCATTTGCATTAGGACAGCAAGAAGTTATTAATTTTGCTAAAACATTGATAGAAAAGCAATCAAATACATAAATGTTTATATTTATATCTATTAAGTAAAGAAATATAATGGAAAAACAATTAAAAGAGATAATTCGTTCAGTAGTAAGAGAACAATTCATATCAGAAATGTCACAAAACGATGTAAATTTCAAAGCAATAATGAAATTCTACGATAAGGGAACATCAAATGCTAAAAAAGCAATATCTTTATTCCTATTCCGTAAACCAAATGCAAATAGAAATAGTATAGTAGAAGAATTACTTGATATGGATTATCGTGATATACAGGATACAATGAAGCATTTTAAATTAAAAATAGAATACGTTGACAAGAAAGGTGTAGAGCATGTAGCTGCATCGTTACCTCAAACGGAAGAAGAACCAATAAAGGAATGTAAAACTTGTTAAGCATGGAAAATATGTATTCAGTAATAATCACAGCTATCACCGTATTAGGTGGAACGGGCGCTTGGAGATATTACGAAAAGAGAGCACTAAATAAAGAAAGAGATGATGAGTTTATCAGACACGATTGCAAAGACCGTATCTCTAAATTAGAAGCCTTATTAGAAAATAGTTCAAAAGAGAAAGATGAACTTCGTACTATGGTGTTGGAACTTACAAAAGAAGTGGCAGCATTAGGTGTTAAAGTTGAGTTCCTTACAAAAGAGAACGATAAGTTAGAAAAAGCACTCCCAAAGACTAAGAGACAAATAAACGGATAAGATGCCATTAGCACGAACACTGTTTACGGAAGATAAGAAATTAAGAATATTTGATTTTGACGATACTTTAGTCAAAACAAACTCATTTATATATGTAACGCATAAGGATGGTAAAACATCTAAATTAAGTCCCGGTCAATATGCAGTTTACAAAGAACAACCGGGTGATAAATTTGATTACAAAGATTTTCAGCAAGTATCAAACCCACAACTTATTAAAGGATATGTGGAATTATTAAGAAGAATGGTTAATAGTGGTGGTAGTAGAGAGGTGTTTATCCTAACTGCTCGTTCCGCTGAAAGACCGGTTGCACAATTCATAAAAGATTTAGGTATAAAGGGTGTAACAGTAGTAGCATTGGGTGATAATAACCCTGAAAAGAAAGCTGACTGGATTGAGGACAAAGTAAAAGCAGGATTTGATGATGTGTTCTTTGTGGATGATTCTCCCAAAAACATAGATGCGGTACGCAGTAGACTTAAGAACTACAATATAAAGCAAAAAATACAACAGGTTAAACATTTTTAATAATTTTAAAATCAATATACTTATTAAAAAACTATAAGTTATGATATATTGGTTTACCGGCGCTGTTGATACAAATACAAAATTATTTTCTACAAAATTTAAAGAGTTTTTACAAACTGAAAAACGTAATTGGAGAAAAGATGTATTTTACATAGGTGATGATGATGTTGATGGTGATAGCCATATAGCCCAAATAATTTCAAATTTTATAGAATCTAAAGGAAGTGATGTTGTAATTGATATCCTTTCACCTGATAGAAATTCCCTAAATACTTTTAAACAAGAATTGGGAGAGAATATTATAGAAATATACATTTATAATTCTCGTAAAAAAAATAAAGATAAAATAGTTCAAATAGAGGTTGAAAGTAAAAATCTATTTCCTATGGATACTTGTTCCGAAAATACAAATCAATCTTTTTCAAAATTAATTAATCATTTGCATTCAATTGAAAAGTTGTAAAAAATAAAATTGATATACTTATATATAGAAATATTAATAGTATATCAAATTTAGTTATATGGAAGAGAATGAAGAAGTATCGGGGTTTCCAAATTTTGACCCAACAAAAAATTTATCATTAGCACCTCAACAACGAAGAAAACGAGGATTGGGTGCTAGACCTTTATTACAATCTGAAATAAAGGATATACAAAAGAAAGCCCGTTCAGCGGCTGAAGCAGCTAGGCTATTAGGCGTATCATATAATACATACAAAAAATACGCAAGAGAATATAAGATATTTGAAGATTTGAAAAACCCATCTGGCGTTGGTATTCGTAAGGGTACTCAAACTACATCTGGGTTTCATTCATTGGATGACATATTAGCAGGAAAACACCCCACATACCCAGTTTGGAAATTAAAGAAGCGTATCCTATTAAATGGATATATGGAAGAAAAGTGTAATAATTGTGGATTCTGTGAAAGGAGAGTTACCGACCATAGAGTTCCATTGATTTTGGACTTTTTAGATGGAGACCGTAAAAATTTCATGTATGATAATCTTAGAATGTTATGTTTTAATTGTTCATTCCTAATAAATGGTAATCTTACAGGTCCTAGAAAAGAATATGAGTATTAATTTGGTAGTTTGGAAAAATTATCGTATATTTGTATAACAATAAAATTTAAAACAATAAATTATGGCAAAGTATTTTGAAGTTACAGTATCAGTTCAACACGAAGTAGATGGTGGTAAGGGCGGTACAAAAATTAAGAAAGTTAAAGAAAGTTATTTAGTAGATGCTATGACCGTTACGGAAGCAGAAGCTAGAGTAGTTAAAGAATTCGAATCAGCAGGTATAAGCTTAGAGTATGAGGTATCAGCTGCAAGAGAATCTAAAATCTTACAAGTAATTGCATAATGGCTATCGAAACAAAAATCGAAGAAGTTAAAGAAGTAGTTATGAAAAGAGTTCCACCGGGTGACAGATGGTCACCTGTTGGTTCTCCATCAGTAACTTTGGATAGTTTGACTGATGCATTGGAATATCATTTCCAAAACACAGGACAAACTGAATTTTTCCTGTCTGCTAGAAAGGGGACAGTAGAAGTTATCCACACACAAGAGGTAAAGGTTGAGAAGCCTATTACCAAATACTCCCTATATGGAGAGGACTAAAAATCATTATGTTTAACAAAAAACATAATACTTATATAAATAACACAAAAAACAAACAATTATGAGTACATTCGCTATCGTAGTATTGGTTATCGCAATCGGTGCAATCGCTACATTTATCGCTATGAAAACCGGTAAGGTTAAAGATGCAAACAACAACAACATTCCTGATGCTATCGAAGAAAAGGTAGAGGAAGTTAAAGAAGTTGCTAAAAAAGTAAAAGCAGTTGCTGAAAAAGCTACTAAAGTTGCAAAGACAGTTGTAGTAGAAAGAAAAGCTACAAAGAAGCCAGCAGCTAAGAAAACAAAATAGTATAGAAATATACATCAATAGGTTACAGTTACACTTTATGTTAAAATGTAACAAATGGCAAAGTCAGTAGGTTCGGCTAACAAAGTATCTTTCGGTAAAAGAAAAACTGGAAAGATTAGTGGAAGAAAATCATACGGTCCAAAGGCACAAAAGCCAAAAACGTATAGAGGACAGGGTAAGTAATTAAAATAAAGAAGTTATGAAAATATGGTTATGGAGATTACTCGGACTATTGTTCGTAGGTTGCGCATACATAGGAGCTATTGTGCCGGGCGTACCTATGACAACATTTGTTATATTGGCAGCATGGGCATTCGCTAAGAGTTCACCAAAGTTAAATCATTGGTTGCACACTCATCCTAAATTCTCACCCTATCTAATTCGCTGGGAAGAAAAAAGTATTTATCCAACAAAAGTTAAATGGATAATGGTAATCACTATGGCATTAAGCTATACATTCCTATTATTTACATTACACAAAGTAGGTGCTTTAATTGGTATTGGTGGGTTTATGTTATTTTGGGTAGTATGGGCTTGGAGATATCCGGGTTCAGAAGCAGAATGGGAAAATAGAAAGAAAGCTGGTAAGAAAATCGGTTGGATAAAATGATACTAATTTCACACAGAGGAAACGTTAATGGGCGATTTGAAGATTGGGAAAATAAACCCGAATATATTGATGATGCCTTAAGCTTAGGTTATGATGTTGAAATTGATGTGTGGTTTGTTAATGGTAAGTTTATGTTAGGACATGATGAACCACAATACGAAACTAATTACAAATTTTTAATGAATGAGAAATTATGGTGTCACGCTAAAAATTTAGATGCATTGTTTGAAATGAAAAAATATGCAATTCATTACTTTTGGCACGAAACCGATACTGTAACATTAACATCTAAAAATTATGTATGGGCATATCCTGGCAAACAACCAATAAAGGGAAGTATAGCAGTTATGCCTGAATTGGAAAATGATAATGTATTACTTTGTAAAGGAGTTTGTTCAGACTATATACAATATTATAAATAATGAAAATATTACCACCAACTAAAGTTTATGTAGCAAAAAGTCCTGTTCATGGATATGGTGTTTTTGCAAATGAAATTATATACGAAGGTGAAATTATAGAAGAAACTCCCTTATTGGATTTAAAAATATCAAAAGGTGAAATGACTTCGTTAATGATTGATTATAGATTCAATTGGCCGCAAGGTGCTGGTAGTGATTGGAATAAACAAGTTTTACCTTGGGGATATGGATGTATATATAATCATTCAAATAACGCAAATGCACATTGGCGTTCAAATTTAGAAAGGGATACATTTGAATTTGTAGCTGGTAGAACAATTCAAAAAGATGAGGAAATATTTACCTATTATGGTGGGGTTGATTATTGGAGTGATGGTAGAATAAATACAGAGGTTGTATGAGAATAGCACTTTGCTTTTCCGGTCACGCTAGAGATTTGGAATATACTAAACAATTTTGGACATCTCTTATAGGAAAATATAATATAGATGTATATGCTTCTTTGTGGGATATTGAAAACAAAGAACTCAACGATACAATAGATAACTTTATACAAATATACAATCCTAAAAAAATTGAAGTAGATAGTTATGAAACATATAAAATTACAACTGGTAATTTAGCTGCTATGCATATAAATCCACCATCAATGTTAAGTCCAATGTTTCAATCATCAGCAAAAGCATTTGGGCAATTTCCAATGTACTATAAAATTTGGAAATGTAATATGCTAACTAAAGATGATACTCCATATGATTTAGTTATAAGAGCAAGAACTGATATTGTTTTAGATGAAAAATTTGACATAGTATATAATGAAATGTTGAATGTTCCAATGGGTTCTAATTACATATCTTATTTTCCATACTCAAATGGTATTAATGATTGTTTTGCGTATGGTATTCCTAAAATAATGGATTATTATAGTTTTATTTACCTACAAATGATGCAATATTTAAACGATGGACATTATGCATTTCAACCAGAACATTTTTTAGCAGTTCATTTTAGTAAGATACATATACAAATAAGATACTTTGCAAACTATATGATGATTTCAAGAGCATCAAAGGGAACACAAAATGAAATATATAATAAATTTGTAAACCCAGCCGTTGAGGAAATTCAATGGAGTGATTGGCATATATACGAACCAAATACGGATATAAATTTCAAAAAAGACATTAGAGCTGATTTTGTAATTTAATGTTTTTTTAATGTATGTTATATTTAATAAAAATATAAACATTATGAACGTAGAAAATAAAATCAAAGACATTATAGAAATGCTAGATGATGCTATCACATTGGAAGATTTTAACAGGGTTGATGATGCAAGAAAAGAGCTTACTTTTTTATACGAAGAAATACAATCTACATTCCCTCTTGATGGATGGGATGAAAATGATGTAGATTAGGCACATTAAAAATACATAATATATAACTAGTTGATTATCAATAGGTTATAAAAATCTTTAAAAAAAGTACCCAAAATGTTTGGTGGTATCAGGTATTAGTTGTATATTTACATATAATTAATTCACAAAAACCCCTTTATATGAGTTGGTACGAAGATTTCAAAACAGGCACAAAGGATTATCTAACTAAAGGTAATTCAAAACAATCAAAAACTACAAGTTATAGTAAGTATGGTAGTTCGTCTTGGTGGATGAGTGATTGGGATGACACAGGTTATTCTAATTCATTTACTACTAACACACAAACCAAGTCTAAGAACTTGTATAAGATGGCAGCTCATCGTAGAGCAATCGCCAATTTCGTAAGTATCGTAACTGGTAAAAACATTCCAGTTAAGTTTAACACTAAAGGTAATTCATATACCGATGGTACTACGGTAGTAATTTCATCTAAAGTAGCAGAACCAAATGAGTTTGACCCGGCAGTAGGGTTAGCATTACACGAAGGTTCACATATTAAGTTATCCAATTTTAAGTTATTGGCTGATATGTATAAATCTATTCAGAAAGTAGTAGGACCGGCTAAGTTAAAAGAATGGCAGGAAACCGCTAGTAAGAAAAACATTGATGATATTGTCTATACCATTAAGGATATTCTTAATTGGGTAGAGGATAGACGTATTGACCAATTCATCTTTGATGCAGCACCTGGTTATAGAGATTACTATCGTTCAATGTATGATAAGTATTTTAATGACCCTGCTATTGATAAGGGGATGCAATCGGATGAATTAAAAACGGAAACAATGGATGCTTATATGTTCCGTTTGATTAACTTACATTCTAAGTTCAGTAAAGCAAACGCACTTAAAGGTTTAAACGAAATTACAAAGATAGCTAAGTTATCGGATATCAATCGTTTAAAAACTACGGATGATGCCTTAGTAGTTGCTTGTGATATCTTTGAGGTTATTCTTAACAACATAGATGCCGAAGCACAAAAAGCTGAAAACAAAGCTAATGGTAAGAAACAAAAAGGTAATGGTAACGGACAAGGACAAGCTCAGCAAGCAGGTGAGGGTGAGGAAGAAGCTGGTGAAGATGATATTGAAGTAGAGATGGGTGATAGTGGTAGTGAAGGTATGGGTGATGATGGTGAAGATTTTGATGAGGCTGGTGATAATGGAGTAGCTGAAGAAGGTAAGGGAGTAGTAGGTAAGATTAAAGCTGTGTTAGGTGGTAAAGGTAATGGTAAACCAGCAGCTGGAAAGTTATCACAAAGACAAATGGAAATACTTAAGAAGAAAATTGAGAAACAAAAAGAATTCTTAAGAGGTGAGGTTAAGAAAGGTAGTGTAAGTAGTAGTGAGAACAAATCATTAGATACTATTGACCAATCAGGTACCGAATTAAAGACAGTAGGACAGGAGTTGGCAAATGGTGTGGTGATAACTAAAGGTATTGAATGTATCGTAGTTAAGAAGATGAACCAAACTTTATTAGAGAGTGCTGATTTTCCATTGGCTGATTTAAGATATAACGCTAAAGATGGTGAGCATCAAAACTCTGTACAATGTGCTAGTGAAGTTGCGGAAGGTATTCGTATTGGTATGGTATTGGGTAAGAAGTTGCAGGTTCGTAGTGAGAGTAGAGAAACAATATTCAATCGTCAATTGGTTGGTAGAATGGATAAGAGAATGATTTCATCTTTAGGTTTTGGTAATGAGCATGTGTTCTTTACAAAAGAGATTGATGCATATAAGAAAGCTAACTTACATATTTCAGTAGATGCCTCTGGTTCTATGAGTGGAACGAAATGGAGAAAAACTATGACTAACGTTGTAGCATTGGCTAAGGCAGTTAGTATGATTCCTAATTTAGAAATTCAAATTAGTTTCCGTACTACATCAGGTGAGTTACCTTATATAGTAATAGCATATGATAGTAGAGTTGATAAGTTCATCAAAGTTAAAACCTTATTCCAATACTTAAGACCAGGCGGTACAACGCCGGAAGGTTTGGCATTTGAAGGTGTGATGAAACAAATGGTGGGTAGTACTACTGATGTTGAGAGTTACTTCTTAAACATATCAGATGGTGAACCTTACTTTCATGGTAAGGGTTATAACTACCAGGGTTACTACGCTAGTAAGCATACTAAAAAGATGGTAGATAAGATTGAGGCGATGGGTATCAAAGTAATGAGTTACTTTGTAAGTGAATATAGTGGTGATGTTGATGCTACTTCTGGTAGTGGTAAGGTATTCAAAGATTGTTATGGTAGGGCAGCTCACTATATCAATGTAACAAATGTAAACGAAGTAGTTCGTACAATGAATAAATTGTTTATGAATAAGCCCGCTGGTATTGAGTAATTCATAACTGATTGAGAATCAATGGATTATAACTGGTTGTAAATCAATGACTTATGTAACTCATTGATTCTCAATAAACAATCTTTTTAAGTAAGCAAAATAGATTTGGAAAATCAAAATAAATTTCGTATCTTTACGAAGTAAAGTTAATAAATATTAAATAAACACTAAATAACCCCGTTATGGTAAAGTCTAAAAAGGACAAAGTAAGTAACCAAGTTTACAAAGTTGTAAAAGTTGGTACACATTTTAAGTTGGCAAATACAGCCGGTACAATTGTAGGTACGAATGGTATAAACACAGGTACTCGTAAGAAAGCTTATGAGACTAAGAAAGCTCTTAGAGAGGTAGTAGGTAAAGGTGGAAAAATTTCATATCGTTTAGTTGATATGAAAGAGTATTCAGATTTAGTTGCTCCATTAAAGAGTAACGCTGAAGTGAATAACGAAGCAAGTGGTGCGCATGAAGATATCAAAAACTTCATCCACAATGATTCAGTAGCATTAAAGCCTGAATCAATGGTAATGACTGACCTTAAGTGGAAGTACTTAATTCGTTCAGCAGTTAGAGCAAAAAATATTATGATGACAGGACCTGCAGGTTGTGGTAAAACAATGGCAGCTAAAGCATTAACTAAAGGTTTGAATAGACCTGATTATTACTTTAACTTAGGTGCTACGCAGGATGCTAGAGCAACCTTAATTGGTAACACACACTTTGATAGTAAGAAAGGTACATTCTTTAGTGAATCTGCTTTCGTTAAGGCTATCAGAACTCCAAAAGCTGTTATCTTATTGGATGAGTTAAGTAGAGCACATCCGGACGCTTGGAATATCTTAATGACAGTATTGGACCAGGGCCAAAGATACTTAAGATTGGATGAGGCTATTGATTCTCCGATTGTGAATGTTGCCGAAGGCGTGACCTTTATAGCAACCGCGAATATCGGGGGCGAGTACACGTCAACGCGTGTTATTGATAGAGCAATTATGGACCGTTTCACAACGATTGAAATGGATGTGTTGAATGATGAGCAAGAATTTGGATTATTGAAATATATGTACCCTAATGTGAATGATGAAGATTTGAAAGCAGTAGCTGAAATCGCTCATCACACTCGTGAGGTAAGTAAAGGTGGTGATGGTAAGTTGAGTACAATGGTATCAACTCGTGCTAGTGTTGAGGTAGCTGGGTTGTTGTATGATGGATTCAATTTGTTTGAAGCAGCTGAGATTGGTATATTCCCATTCTTTAGTAACGATGGTGGAGCAGATAGTGAGAGAACTTATGTGAAGCAATTAGTTCAGAAGTATGTGAAGGACGAGAAGGCTGATGAGAAATTATTCACCGAACCAACCGAAGAAGATAGTGAAACTATTGTTTGGTAGTGTTAAGGGGTTAGCCTCCAAACAAACGGGAGGGCTTCGGTCCTCCCATTTTTTTAACCCCTATGAAATTATAATAAGATGTTAAGTAAAGCAAACGGAAACGAAGTAATAGATAAGTTTGAAAAGAGTAAACGATTGGATGAGGCGGCTAAATACTATGGCCTGTTTTTGGAATCATTGGGATTTGATTATGAAGCTGACCCTCAAACAATAGATACTCCAAAGAGAGTAGCTAAAGCTTGGTTGGATGATTTGATTAAAGGTAGTATAACAAAGGAACCTGATATCACTGTGTTCCCAAATGAGGAGCATTACAATGGTGTGGTTATTCAGACTGGTATCAAAGTTAATTCAATGTGTGCTCATCATAACTTACCTTTCTATGGATACGCAGCTGTGGCTTACATACCTAAAGAGAATGTAATTGGATTGAGTAAGTTGAATAGAGTAGTAGAGTGGTTCAGCAGGAGACCTCAAATGCAGGAATCGCTGACGGCTCAGATACATAACTTTCTAACTGATAAATTAGATTGTGAGGATGTGGCAGTTTCAATTAGTGGGCATCACCTTTGTTGTGGTATGAGGGGAGTACAACATCCTGATTCAATAATGACCACTAACAAATTTAGTGGGGCATTCGTAGAGAAAAATAATTTAGTAAGAGAAGAATTCTTACACGCAATACAAATGAATAATTTAAAATAAAATAAAATGGATAAGTTAAAAAGGATTTGGAATTTAGCATTAGTGCCAACGGCATTTTTCTTAGGAGCAATTAATATGTGGATAGGTGAAACGGCAGTAGGTTGTA
>Ga0209297_1000131_pt1 | contig 48608 bp, 44 predicted proteins | sample S_130805_MF_Meta_FD_187322 | JGI IMG/M metagenome (GOLD analysis project Ga0209297, IMG submission 187322) | Freshwater microbial communities from Lake Simoncouche, Canada to study carbon cycling - S_130805_MF_MetaG (SPAdes) (version 2) | ecosystem: Environmental > Aquatic > Freshwater > Lake ...
CAAAAAGAATTTGTGATTTCAATAAGTTTCGATTTGCCATTTATGATCTTTTCTGCACCAGATGAAAGACCCTTAATAGAAATTTTCCAGTCAACAGCTTTAGTAAATTTAGCTTTAAAAAATATTGGCTGATTAATTGAAAAATCAACACTATCAATACTACATATTAACGAATCAATTATTTTAAATTCACCATAAAGATCTGATAACTCTGGACCTTCAAATTTTTTGTTTGGCTTACAAGCAAATACAAAAATGGCTAGTAATATTAAGTTGTATTTAATTATATTTTTCATATAAAAAGATTTTTAAATTAAAATTTCATGTTATAAATAATTATAAATTGATTCATCGAATAAGAAAATTGAGAATTTAATTTATTTGAGTTATCATAATTTTGATAGAGTGCGGCTAGATATATTTTATCAGAGAATCGATATCTTAATCCACCGTCTAACATTAACTCTTTAATATTTATATTATACTCATTAAAATCAATTACCTCTGAATATATATTTCTGCTTGGTAAAATTTCGTTTCCTTTTGCCTGATTATAAATAAATCCAGCTAAAAAATCGAAATTTTTATATAATTCAAATTCAATCCCGGTATTTACAATAGCTGAATTTAAATTAATTTCCTCGTAATTGGTTTCGCTATTTCTGATTGATGATTGAAATGAAAAGCCTGCTGTAATTTTGAAATTATTCTCAATAGAAATTAATTTTTTTAAATTAAGTTCAGCATTGGATTTGATAATTTTAAATGATTTTAGTTTTGTAGTTCCTTGTCCTATTAATTCTTTTAAAAAATAAGATTCTATTTCTAAATTCAATATTTTTTTTGGGTCATTAAAATTAACTTTAGCATTAATACCCTGTCTATTAAAAGTAGCAATTCCATAGGGCATAGCATTATTGTATGCAGGATTGTAGGCCATTAAACCATCGCTATTTATTGATCTGTTATATAATTTTTCGTCACGAATTAAATCAAACAATCCAATTGAACGAAGTGATTGTTGATTTGTATATCTATCATAAAAAGAAGGCGTATTATTATAATTTAATCTTTTTGATTGAGCACCTGCACTTCTAAAATTTGGACCCACATTCAAATAGCTTAAACTAAACTTTAAATGAGATGCTTTAATAAAATTAGAAATTCCCATGTTTATAAAAAAATCATTTAGTTTTGGTGCACTTGTATCATTTGAATATCCGGAATTTGAAAGGCCCGTTTCACCGAATAATCTCGTTTCTACTAAATTATCTTTAGCAAATTTGACTTCATAATTAATAGATGATACATTGTTATTAAAACCACTATTATTTTGAGATGTACCTGATAAATCGAATAAACTAACATAATTAAAACCAACAAATACATTCTTACTTTGTTGAATCCCTATATTACCTCCTGTAAAAAATCTATCAGGAACGGTATTAAAATCAGTAATATTTATTCTATTAATAAATCCATTAAACTTAATTTCTTTTAAAAATTTAGAAAATTCTAAAGAAAAATCAAGAGCAGCTCCTTGTTGTCTCCATGTATTATTTTTATAAAAAGTTTCGTAATTAACAATGTCTTTTTGTATATTAAATACTTGTGGGTGCTGCACTAAATCGTCGAAATCATTATTATAAAAAGTAAAGGGTGTTAATTTATAATTTATGTCTCCTAATTGATATCTAACAACATTTGAAATAATTCCCTTAATATATAATTGCCTTACATCAAAAGTTACGCCAGCTCCATAAAATCCACCCAACTGATTTTTAATTCTAATCATCCCTAAAATTTCAGTGTTTTTATTAGGAAGTATATTAACACCTAAATCAATGAGAGCATAGCCCCCCATATTACTTTTAGAGGTAATTGTATCATCTTTAACTAAAATATCATCATTATTTAATATTGATCTAGCTGTACCAACAAATTGTATTTTCTTTTCATTTTGAGAATATAAATTAACAGAAAAGTAATTTAAAATTAATAAACAAAAATATATTTTAATATTATAGCGATGGTTCATTAGTTAATTATTTATTTAAAAAAATATCTTTAATTCGAGTGTCGATTCTGTTCCTATATATCTGTCTTTTATAAAACTTTTGTCCTGATAATTCATCCATCGTTGCCTAAAATACAAAGCAGCATTTTTGCTTATAGATAAATCAAAACCTGTTGCAAAACTAACTCCTGATTGATTTCGTGGTCTATAAGTAATGAGATCAGTATTAGTATAATAATTAGCAATTATTCTTTCCCAACCAATAAAATTTGTAATAATTAAATTTGAATTTACTTTAAAATAAAATTCCATTTGGTGATAATAAGTTCTTATATAAGCATCCTCTGTAAATACAGTTATAGGGGATAGTTTTTTTTGAATGGAATTAAAAGATCCTAAATAGTTAAAATAAGTATCATGATTTAAAATTTTGCAAGAATACTTTGCATTAATTTCGATTGAATTAAAGTTTTTTAGATTCAATGAGGTGTCATTTAAATCTACAGTTTCATATACGCCTCTATAAACTTTGGTTATGTTCCCATAGGGGCCTAAGCCAGCTGTTGGAAAGTTACCCCATCTCCAAAATCGAGAAAGTGCTAAATTATTTGTGGGGTGATTGTATGTTATTTGAGAAGAAATATTTTTTAATTCTTGAGAAATTCCATAACCTATATTTAATTTTAATTTTTTAATTTGAAAATCAGAATTAATATTTAACCCCTGTCTATTATTTGTTAATTGACCTATTTGAACCATCGAACTAGCAAATGGAGCAATAACTGAATTACCTGCTGAATTATTTGCAGTTTGTTGAGTCTCTAAAACAGATGAATTCCAAAATATTGAATTATTATTTATCACATTTGAATTTATTCTAAAATAATTTATTTCAATTGGAATAAATAAATATTTTTTGGGGATCAAAACTTTAAAATTTATGGCCTCACCAAATTTTCCAATATTTGACGAATCTTTAAGACCTTCAGAGTATAGTGGGTTTTCGTATTTTCCTATTCCGGATTCACCAGAAAAAATAATATCTTTAAAATTAAAATTATATTCCAACGTATAAATATTAAACCCTATTGTTTTTTTATTTAAACTATCCGTAAATGTTTTACTATTAAAAGTATTTAAACTAATAAAATCATCACCAAAAGATTTTTTTAGTTTGCCACCCATTGAATTGTTGGGAGTGTTGGCCATTCCGCCGTTTAATATACTTTTACCGTACATAAAAACACCCGAAAATTGATTTGGTAAGTCATTTGCTTCTAAAATAAAACCTTGAAATGCTTGTTTACCCCATCGCGAATCTTGAGTAATTCCTCCATAATCATAAAAAGATTTATATCTATCTATCGGACTCTTTGATCCCGGATCCCAGGGATTTCTTTCAAAAACTGAGTATCTATTATAACCAATGTTAGTATAAAAGGTAAAAGGCGATAAGGAGTACCAATTTATTCCACCCGTCATAATTTTAAAATTTCCAATATCTGTTGAAAAAGCACCATGCACATTTACACCAAGATTTAACCCTTTAATATAATTACTTGAGGTAAAACCACTCATTCTATTCCATAAATAAAAATCAGTACCAAAACTTACATTCGACTTTGGACTACCAGAAATATTAAGCATCAACTCAGGGATTTGACTATCATCACCAATAAATACTTTTTTTGGGGTTTTTGAAAAAGAGCTTGTATCGCCAGGCGAATTATAATAAGCCTTTTTCATATTTTGATAATTACCAATAAATCGGTAGAATCCACTAATATTAATTGTTTTAAGCGTTGCTTCGGATTGCTTTGGAAAAATACCAAAAGAAATATTATTAATATTAGTTGCTGATTTTAAAGTTATTCTTTTTACTAAAGAATCTTGACTAAAACCTGAAATTGAAAAAAAAGTAAATAATAAAACAAAATTTATATTAGGATAATTATATTTTAATTTACAATTCATTTTAACAAATATACTTAATGTTTTTTTAACACTAACTATCTATTCCGAATCTTTTTTAAAAGAATCCATTGTTGCCGTTTTAAAATTAACAAGGTTAACTGGTGGGTCATTTTCAGTTCTTGGTAAAACATAAAAAGGAATATTTGTATAAGCAACTTTTTTACCATTAGATATTGTTACAAATAGTCTATAACCTCCTTCACTTACTGGGGCCTTAAATGATATTTGATTTGATTTTTTATTTTTAATTAAGCCATTCAATTCTTGAGGTTTATTTTCTATATCCCCACCAGATTTTAAATCTGAGCTTTCTGGTAAAATTGCCCAATTATAAATTAATTTATCATTATTTTTAGAACTAGCAAAAACTTTAGCTTCAAACTTATTTTGAGATTTGAGATAAATATTTTGATTTTTATTTAAGCCATTTACAAAAAAAGAATCAACCGAAGGGGAAAGGTTTTCTGGAAAAGTACCTTTCCAACAATATTCAATTGCATCAAGGGCTTCGGTTGGCATGCCTTCCTCTGAAAATAAACCATACCAAGTAGATGTATATTCTTGTTTATTTCCCCATAAAAAAGCATAAGAACCAACACACTTTTTATTATCAGCAAAAATACACTTCGAATATCTTTCTAAATAGCTTGAGGATTTCTCTTTACTTGTTTGTTCAATCGACGAACCCCATTCCGTTTTTGGAGATTCCCAATGTCCATTTGGTCCCCATTCTGTAATCATATAAGGCCCTTCCCATCCAAACTTTAAAATATTTTCTTTAACATTACCTATATCACCGTATGTATTAACTCCATAAATATCAATATGTGGCGCATTTGCTTTTATTAAAACAACTTCATTTGAATCTAATCCGGCTGTAACAGTAGAAGTTGGGTGATTTGGATCAACTTCATGGATCATTTTAGCAATGTCATTTATTGCATTCCAAACCTTTGTATTAGTATAAAATAAATCAACTTCATTTCCAACACCCCACAATAATAAAGCAGGATGATCTTTATATTTCAAAACAATATTTCTAAAATCATTTAATTGCTTTTCTATTTTTTGTTTATTGTTATAATCAAATCCGTGCCTTTCATGCTGAACCCATAAACCTAACATTACTGTTAAGCCTCTTGCTTGAGCATCATCTAAAATTTGCTGTGCATTTTCGGGTCCCCATGTTCTTAAAGAATTACCTCCACACTCAACAATTTTATCTAAATATTTATCTCCACCTGCACCTTTAATATAATAGGGTTTTCCATCTCTTACTAAATTCCAATTTTTTCCATCAAAAATTACCTCAACTTTTATAGCTTTTTGAGAAAACAAGCTAAAGTTTAAAAAAATTAGACAACAAAAAATAAGGTTTTTTAAAATCATACTATTTTTTTATTTATTTTTAAAGTTCAAATGAAAATCCTTGTTGAATCAAAGATTTGTATTTCTTTTTATCAAATCTATATAAACGTGCTGGGCGATGAGCAACTGAAATTTGAAAATAACCCGTGTCAATCAATAAACTCATGGCTAATAACTTTTTTCTAAAATTTCTTTTGTCGAGATTTATTTCTAGTACAGATTCATAAAGATTTTGAATATCAGATAAAGTAAACTCTTTAGGAAGCAATTCAAACCCAATTGGTTGATGTCTGACTCTTTCTTTTAATTTATTTTTTGCATAATTTAAAATTTCAGTATGATCAAAAGGTAAATTAGGTATATTAATTATTGAATGCCATTTAGCTTCCTTTGCCCAAGAAGATGGATTTAATTTATAATCAATAATTTTAACTAAAGAAAAATATGCAACAGTTATAACTCTTCCCAAAGGATGACGATCAACTTTACCAAAAGTATGTATCTGATCCATAAATACATTTGATAAACCAGTTAAATCAAATAATATTCTTCTAGCAGAATCATCTAAATCTTCATCTAATTTTACTAAATCACCAGGTAATGCCCAGGTTCCAATGTATGGTTTAGCCCCTCTATAGATTAACAATACCTTTAAATCTCCTTGATCATAACCAAAAATTACTGAATCAACTGAAAATGCTGATTTAAAAAATTGTTTATGTATATCCATTTTTCAAATTTAATAATTAAATTAATATTTAAATGGATTCGTGTAATAAATACAATAAATAATTATATTTGCGCAAAACGCAACAAAATTAAATTATGATTATTATTGCTGACAGTGGATCAACAAAAGCAGATTGGAGAATAATTAAAAATAAAGAGATTGTTTCCACCATAAAGACCATAGGCTTTAATCCTTTTTTTCACTCTGAAGAGTTTATAATTAATGAACTGAGAAAAAATTTTAACAATCAAATTCAAACAGAAGAAGTTGAAAAAATATTTTTTTATGGAGCCGGTTGTTCGAGTATTGAAAGAAATCAAATTATTTTAAATGCACTTTCTGCCTTTTTTACAAACTCGACAAACAAAGTCTATCATGACATTTTAGCATCAGCAAGAGCAACTTGTGGAAACAAACCTGGTATTGCATGTATTTTAGGTACTGGATCAAATTCATGCGAATATGATGGTTTAAATATTATAGATAATCTTCCATCACTCGGATTTATGCTTGGCGACGAAGGAAGCGGAAGTAACTTTGGTAAAATTTTAATTAAAAAATTATTTTACCGAGAACTTTCTGAAGATTTAGAAAATAAATTTAATTTAAAATATGGTTATACAAAAGAAGACATCTTAAATTCTTTATACAATAAACCACACGTAAACGTTTTTTTGTCAAAATTATCTGAATTCTATTCCGAAAATCAAGAAAATTTAATAATTAAAAGCATGGTCAAATCATCTTTTACTGATTTTTTCTCGAGCCACATTCTTAAATATAAGAATCATAAACAGTATCCTATCCATTTTGTGGGATCAATTGGTTTTGTTTTTAAAGATATTTTAGAGGAAGTTGCTAATGATTTTGGCCTGAAATTAGGCCTTATTATCAAGAATCCTGTCGAATTATTAGTTAAATTTCATATTGAAAGTTACTCAGAAAATTTAATTTAGTTCATTTATATAAACGTAATAAAATTCTATTTTAAACAGAGGCGATAATTATTTAAATTAGTAAGTGTATATTTTACACAAAGATTGTATATTTGTTAAATAAAATTATTATAATCTATGGAGCAAAGTTCACAAAAAACAAAAATAATAAAACCATTTAATGCTGTTATTTTTGGAGGTGATGGTGATTTAGCCGTTCGTAAAATTTATCCTGCTTTTTTTCATCGTTATGTTGATAATCAAATAAACTGCGACTTTAATATTTATTCCATAACTCGCTCTATAAAAAAACATGATAACTTTTATACTAATCTAAAAACTTTTATTGAAAAAACAATTGATTACGATTTGGATAGAAATAAAATCGATTCTTTTTTAAAAACCATCAAATTAATTAATATTCCCAGTCATACCGAAAAAGATTATGATGTTTTAAAAAATGAGTTAAACAAATCGTCAAGTTTTCAAAATATCTTTTATTTATCCACTCCTGCAGATGCTTTTGGTGATATAAGCGATATGCTTAAAAAATGTAATTTAATAGATGTAAGGAGTAAAGTGGTATTAGAAAAACCTTTAGGCTTTAGTCTGGCTTCGTCTAAAGAAATACATTCAAAAATTAGTAAATCTTTTAACGAAAATCAAATATATCGTATTGATCATTATTTAGGAAAAGAAACCGTTCAAAACTTAATGGTTCTTCGTTTTGCAAATCATTTGTTTGAACACTCTTGGTCTTCAGAAGATATTGAGTCTGTTCAAATTACTGTTGCAGAAAACATCGGAGTTGAAACGAGAGGAGAATATTACGACCATAGTGGTGCTTTATTGGATATGGTGCAAAACCATTTACTCCAATTACTTTGTCTTATTGCAATGGAGCCGCCTGCAAAATTGGAAGCAGATTTTGTTCGTAACGAAAAACTAAAAGTACTTAATTCATTACGATTTTTTAATGAAGATTCTGCCTTAAAACAAACGGTTAAAGGTCAATATACCAGAGGAAAAGTATTTGAAAATCAAGTGCCTTCATATTTAGAAGATATTAATAAATACGAATCCGGTACAGAAACTTTTGTTGCCATAAAAGCATTTATCGATAATTGGAGATGGAAAAATACCCCGTTTTATTTAAGAACTGGTAAAAGAATGAAAAAAAGATATTCTGAAATTATTATTAACTTTAAATCTGTAAAACATAATCTCTTTCCTTCACAAGGAGAAATTCCAGGAAATAAACTTATTATGCGATTGCAGCCAGAAGAAAGAATTGAGCTTGTTCAAATGACAAAACTTCCTGGTCCAGGTGGTTACCGCTATAAACCAATTTCATTAAAATTAGATTATATGGATTCATTCCTTGAAAGATTTCCAGAGGCCTACGAACGTTTAATCATTGATATATTAAGAGGCGAACAAACACTTTTTATGCGTCAAGATGAATTAGAAGCAGCATGGCGTTGGATTGAATCAATTACTCAAAGCTGGAAAAAAAATAAAATGAAAAATATTCTTTACGAAGCTGGTTCTTGGGGTCCGGGAGATAATATCATGGAAAAAAATCATGCATGGATAAAATTAAAAGAAGATGGAGATAAAGAAATTTGAAAATAAAAAAAATCTTGAAAGTACTTTATTACTAAAAATTTCTACTTGTATTTCAGATGCAATAAAAAAATATGGCGATGCGCGATTTTTGCTTTCTGGTGGAAGTACTCCTATGAATTTGTATTCTCTTCTTTCAGAGGAAACTATTGAATGGGAAAAAGTTAAAATTGGATTAGTTGACGAACGTTTTGTTCCAAAAGAAAATTTATTTAATAACGAAACACAAATTAAAAATAATCTTCTAAAAAATTCAGCAAAATTTGCAACAATTTTTGGAATGGTTTACAATTATGAAAATGAAATGTTAAATTTAAAAATGGTTAACCAACAATATAAAACTTTTTTTGAAAGAATAGATTTTACAATTCTTGGAATGGGTGAAGATGGTCATACCGCTTCTCTATTTCCTGGAGATAAAGAATCGGAAGAATTAATGAATACATCTAACATGGGTATATTTTCAACAAAATCGCCAAGTTTTCCTTATAATAGAATTACATGTAGTAAAGAATTAATAGCTAATAGCAATTATATAGCTTTGTTTATTAATGGAGAAACCAAATTTAATGTTCTGAAAAATTCAATAGAAACTCAAGTTCCGATTTCGTATTTTGTAAAGAATTCAAAAAACATGGAAATTTATTATTCAAAATGATATTAAATAAAAAGATAGAAGATATTACAAATAGAATTATTTTAAGAAGTGAATTAAAACGCAAATTATATTTGAGTCAAATGTTGTCTCAATTTAATAAAGAATTTTCACGTGCACATTTAAATTGCGGTAATCTTGCTCATGCTGCTGCCGGTTCAGAATCAAAAGATAAAGCAGCTTTAGAAAAAAATATTGTTCCTAATTTAGCGATTATTACAGCCTATAACGACATGCTATCGGCTCATAAAACTTTCGAACACTATCCAGAAAATATAAGAAAATTTGCAAGTCAATACAATGCTGTAGCCCAAGTTGCTGGAGCTGTTCCGGCTATGTGCGATGGCGTAACTCAAGGTCAAGCCGGAATGGAATTATCTTTATTTAGTAGAGATGTTATTAGCCTTTCAACTGCTATAGGTTTATCACACAATATGTTTGACGGGGTTTTATGTTTAGGCATTTGTGATAAAATTGTTCCTGGATTATTAATTGGCGCATTAAAATTTGGTCATTTACCAACTGCTTTTGTTCCAGGCGGGCCAATGCAATCAGGAATTAGTAACGAAGAAAAATCAAAAATCAGACAAGATTTTGCAGAAGGGAAAATAGATAGAGCCGCATTATTAAAAGGAGAATCAGACTCTTATCATTCGCCAGGAACTTGTACATTTTATGGGACAGCCAATAGTAATCAAATGCTAATGGAAGTTATGGGACTACAATTGCCAGGTTCCAGTTTTGTAAATCCAAACACGAGGTTAAGAGAATTATTAAATGAAGAAATCGTAAAAATTATTGCTCAAACAGCAATTAAAAAATCGTTTGATGCTGCTTTATGTAATATAATTAATGAAAAAACTATTGTTAATGGGATTATTGGATTACTTGCCACAGGAGGATCAACGAATCACACGATTCATTTAATTGCTATTGCAAAAGCTGCAGGAATAATAATCAATTGGGAGGACTTTTCTGACTTATCGGAAATAATCCCTCTATTAACTAAAGTTTATCCAAATGGAGCAGCTGATGTTAATCATTTTCATGCTGCTGGTGGCATGGGTTTTGTAATAAATACTTTACTTGAAAATGGTTTATTGCATAAGGATGTAAATACAATTCTTGGGTTTGGATTAGATAAGTATACTAAAGAATCAAAAATTAAAGAAAATAAATTAGTTTGGGAGGAAGGACAAAAAAAATCATTAAATGAAACAATTATTAGAGGGGTTTCAGATCCCTTTCAACCAAAAAGTGGAATACGAATGATGAAGGGGAATATAGGAAGAGCAGTTATGAAGACATCGGCTGTAGAATCTAATCAGATGATTATTGAAGCAGAAGCAATTGTATTTGACGAACAAGAAGATTTAATTAAGGCTTTTAAAAATAATGAATTGAATAAAGATTTTATTGCCGTATTCCCATTTCAAGGACCAAAACAAAATGGTATGCCTGAACTTCATCAACTTACTCCTACACTAACTATATTACAAAAAAGAGGTTATAAAGTGGGCTTAATTACAGATGGAAGAATGTCTGGTGCTTCTGGAAAAGTTCCTGCTGCAATCCATGTTGTTCCAGAAGCTCGAGATGGCGGATTGATTTCTAAAATTCAAACTGGTGATCTTATTATCTTGAATGCAATTACGGGAGAATTAAATTGTTTAAACCATCAAATAATTAATAGATTAGCAAGAACAAAAGATAATTCTAATGTTTTTGGTTTAGGAAGAGAGTTGTTTTTTAATATGCGTGCACTAGTTTCTTCAAGTGAAGAAGGAGCAAGTTTTTTATAATTAAATTACTAAGTCATTTATGCAAAACCCTATTCAAAATAACATAGAATCTATTTTAAAACAACATTCAATAATTCCGGTTGTAACCATTAATGATATAAAAGAAATTGATAGCACAATTAAATCTCTTTTATCTAAAAATATTAGATGTATTGAAGTAACACTCAGAACAGAAATTGCTTTTAAAGCTATTGAATTGATAAAGAAAAATTATTCAAAAGAAATTTGTTTAGGTGTTGGAACTATTATTAATGTTGAACAAATTAAAAAGGCAACTTTAATTGGCGTAGATTTTATGGTGAGCCCCGGAATAAGTTTAGAATTAAAAAATGAATTAATTAATTCTAAAATTCCATTTATTCCAGGCATTGCTACACCTAGTGACATTATTTTAGGATTACAATTTGGTTGGTCTTTTTTTAAATTCTTTCCTGCTAATTTATTTGGAGGAATTCCTGCTTTAAAAACATATCAACTGGTTTTTCCTCATGTTATTTTTTGCCCAACAGGCGGGATAACTGAGAATTCATATTCAGATTATTTAGCTCTAAATAATGTTATAAGCGTTGGTGGTTCTTGGATGATAAAATAAAATCCATTTCTTGTATAAATTATATTTAAAAAAAATTATACTTATTGTATTTAATACAATAATTATATATATTTGATGTAATTCAATTTAAACTAAAACTTCATTTATGATAAAATTAAAACTAACAATTGGTAAATTATTTAATACTTTAATTCTAACGCTTTTGATTAACTTCACAGCTAGTTCTCAAAATGGACCAATTAACTTTGAAACGCCTGGTTTTGGTGCAAGTTGGACTTGGACTGTATTTGAAAACTTTCCTACCAATCCATCTCTTACAATAACAGCAAATCCTAGTCCAACAGGAATTAATCTATCCAGTACTGTTGCTAAATTTAATGCTTTAGTAACAGGTAACCCCTGGGCAGGATGCGAAACAACTCATGGAGCTGGCATAGGAACATTTACCTTAACACCAGCTAATTGTGTAGTTAAAATGATGGTATATAAGCCAGTTATTAGTGACGTTGGTATAAAATTTGCTACACCAGGAAATGCCTCTACAGGAGAAATTAAAGTATCGAATACATTAATCAATCAATGGGAGGAATTAACTTTTAATTTCACAGCAGTATTAAATGCACCATCGTCTTCAGGAATAGATCAAATAATTATTTTTCCTGATTTCAAAATGAATCCAAGCAGAACTTCTAACAACATTTGTTATTTCGATAACATTTCTTTTTCTTCCTCAACCTTATCAAATCCCACTCCATCAGTAGCTGCTCCAACTCCAACTGCTGCTCAGGCAAATGTTATTTCATTATTTAGTAATACCTATACTAATGTTGGGGTAAATACTTGGTTAACTAATTGGTCGGCTGGCAATACATCTACTCTTCAAATTGCTGGTAACGATACAAGATTATATTCAAATTTAAATTTTGTTGGCATTGAAACTACTGGTGCAAATATGATTAATGCGAACTGTATGACCCACTTTAATATTGATATTTATACTCCAAATATGACTCAATTTAGAGTTAAATTAGTTGATTGGGGCGCTAACGGAATTTATCAAGGAACTCCTAATGATGATACAGAAGCTGAACTAAGTTATACGCCAACATTAAATGGATGGAACACATATAATATTCCACTCTCCAATTTTGCAAGTGGTGGTTTAGTAAATAAAGCCCATATTGCTCAGATAATTTTATCAGGTAATCCAGTAGGAAATGGGGTGCTATATGTTGATAATATATACTTCAGTAAATCAAATCTTCAATCTAATAATGTTTCTATTTGTAACGGTCAATCTTATACAATAAGCCCCGTTGGTATGACCTCATTTACAGTTCAGGGTGGTTCTGGTTCAGCAATTGTAAGTCCTACAATTAATACAACCTATACCGTTACAGGAACAAATACTTTAACCGGTTGTTCTTCAAATGGTATTATTAGTTTAAGTGTTAGTCCTAGCCCAACAATCTCTATTACAGGAAATCAAACAATCTGTGCTGGAGAATATGTGAACTTAAATGCAAGTGGAGCTAATACATATACCTGGAATAATTCATGGGTAGCTAACAATATTTCAGTAACACCATCAACTTCTACAGTCTTTTATGTAATGGGGGCAAATTCTAATGGATGTGTTGGAACTGCTAGTGCACAAATTATAGTAGCAGAATGTACTGGTATTAATTCGATTATTTCTCAAAACGAAATTCAAATTTATCCAAATCCTAATGAAGGCGTATTTACAATTAATTTAAAAAGCTGCGATAATTGTTTTATAAAAATTACTAATGTATTAGGACAAATAATTAAAACTCAAAAAGCAGAAATGATTAATGAATTCAATATAAAAACTTTCGAAAAGGGGATTTATTTTATCACAATACTTAATAATAATCAACCTATTTATAGAGGAAGCATTATAAAAGAATAATAATTTAAAATTATAATCAAATAATAAAAAAATCCTCTATTTTTAGAGGATTTTTTTATTTTACTTATTGTAAATAATACAATTATTATGTAATTTTGAGAATATTAATTTTAAAAAATAGACTAAACATGAAAACAATTACATCACTAAAATTACGAACATTATCGATTTTTTTAATCTCATTTACAATTAATTTAAATACTCAAGCACAAACTCCTTCAGTTGCCGCTCCATCGCCAACTGCAGCAGCAGCAGATGTTATTTCAATGTATTGCGACACTTACACTAATGTTGCAGTAAATACCTGGCTAACTTCATGGTCAGCCGGAAATACCTCAACACTTCAAATTGCAGGTAACGAAACTAGAGTTTATACAAATTTAGATTTTGTTGGTATAGAGACTACTGGAGCAAATATGATTAACATTTCAAGCATGACTAAATTTCATGTAAATGCCTATACTCCTAACATGACAAAATTCAGAATAAAGTTAGTTGATTGGGGTGCAAATGGCGTGTATCAAGGAACTCCTAATGATGATAAAGAGCATGAATTAGAATTCACTCCAATTCAAAATGGGTGGAATAGCTTTGATATTAACCTAACTTCTTTTACTGGTTTAACTACAAAAAATCATATAGCTCAATTAATTTTTTCAGGAAATCCAACAGGAACAGGAACTTTATATATTGATAATGTTTATTTTAGTAAGCCAGCATTAGCAAACGGATTAACTGATCTAAGTTTTGAAAATACTTTAAATATTTTTCCAAATCCAAGCAATGGAAACATAACTATAAAATTTGAAAATTCTATATCAAAAAATATTTCAACAAAAGTTATTAATTTATTAGGTGAAGTTGTTTATGTAACTAATTCTTATTTAAACGAAAGTACAACTATAGATTTATCAAACTTAGCCAATGGATTTTATCACATTCAAATAAATTGTGATGGTAAAATGGCAACTAAAAAAATACTAATACAAAAATAATTTGTATTAGTATTTTTTAGACTTTATTTTTTTTGATTGGTTGATTTTGTGAAAAGTAAAAATTAACCTATCTTTCAAAAAAAATTATGTGGAAAACATTTTTTCCAATATTACAATGGTTACCAAATTATAAATTAAGTTATTTTAAATCAGATTTTATTTCTGGTCTTACTTTAACAGCATATGCTATTCCTGTTTCTTTAGCTTATGCTACACTAGCGGGCCTGCCTCCTCAATATGGAATTTATGGTTATATTATTGGTGGAATCTTATATGCTATCTTTGGATCGAGCAAACAATTAGCAATAGGTCCAACATCTGCAATATCTATTTTAATTGGTACAGCTATTGCCACAGTTGCAGAAGGAAATATTGAAAGAATAATTAACATCGCATCTATAACTGCTTTAATTTTTGCAGGCATGAGTATTGCCTCTTATTTTTTAAGGTTAAGTAGTATTATCAATTTTATTAGCGAAACAGTTCTCGTTGGATTTAAAGCCGGTGCTGCTTTAACAATAGGATTAACTCAATTGCCAAAACTTTTTGGACTTTCGGGTGGGGGACATAATTTTATGGAAAGAGCTCAAATTCTTTTTTTTCAATTACCCAATACTAATTATGTTATTTTAGTTTTTGGATTGTGCGCATTGTTTTTACTTGTTTTAGGAGATAAATTATTTCCTGGTAAACCCACAGCAATTCTTATTGTTTTATTAGCAACATTATTAATAACATTCACACCATTGTCTTCACTAGGATTTAATACAGTAGGAATAATACCTTCAGGATTACCTGAATTTTATATTCCACTATTTCATTTGAGTGATTTACAGAATGATGCCACTCTAGCATTCGCTTGTTTTCTTTTAGCTTATATCGAAAGCGTTTCCGCAGCTAAAACTTTAGCCAATCAAACGGGTGACGAAATAGATACAAGGCAAGAATTGTTGGCACTTGGAGCAGTAAATTTTGCTACAGCATTTTTCCATGGTTATCCTATTAGTGGTGGTTTATCTCAATCAGCTGTCAATCAAAAAGCAGGTGCAAAAACACCAATATCTTTAGTTGTTGCAGCTATAACAATCTCAATTTGCTTATTATTTTTTACTGGCTTATTAAAAAACTTACCAAACGTAATTCTTGCTTGCATTGTAATTGTTGCAATTAAAAGTTTAGTAGATTTTAAAGAGCTAAAGAGAATGCTAAGAGTTAATAAACAAGACTTTTTTATTGCGGTTTGCGCATTAATAAGTGTGCTTATTTTTGGAATACTCCATGGGATTGTTGTAGGCGCATTATTATCATTAATTCTAATTATTAAATCAGTTTCTTCTCCAAATGTAGCTTTTCTTGGTAAAATTCCTGGCACAAAAAGATACAGTGATATTAATCGTCATCCTGATAATATTATTATAAGTGGTTTGATTTTAGTTAGAATAGAATCGCCATTATTATACTTTAATGTAAACTATACTTATAAAATAATATCAAGCAAAATAAAAGAGGATCAAAATACCTTAAAAGCAGTTATACTAGATTTAAGTTCCACAGCATATATAGATTCTTCTGGAGCTAGATTTATTAAAAAATTATATTTAGATTTAAATAGTAAAAACATTTCATTTTATATCGCAGAGGCACATTCAGAAGTAAGAGATATTTTAAGGAAAGAAGGTGTTGAAGATTTGTTTGGCCATATAGGAAGAAGAGACTCTTTAAACGAGGTGATAACCAAATCAAAAAAAGAAAAAAGTATTAATTTATAAGTTAGTTTTAAATTTTATTAATTTTAAAATCAAAAAAATCATGAAATTCCATTTTACAACATCCTTACTATTTTGCACAATATTTTTATTTTCTCAAAACGATTCACTTAAAAAACTATCTTTTAGCGGCTATGGAGAATTATACTACAGCTACGATTTTTCAAATCCACAAAATCATGAAAAATCTAATTTTTTATATAATCACAAAAGACATAATGAAATAAATTTTAATTTAATTGTAATTAAATCTAACTATTCAGAAAATAATTTTAGAGCTAATTTAGATTTAATGTTAGGGAATTATGCTCAATATAATTTAAGTGCAGAAACAAATTGGGCTCAATTTATCTATAATGCAAATATTGGAATCAAACTTTCTAAAAAAAATAATTTATGGCTAGATGCTGGTGTATTACCTTCTCATATTGGCGCTGAAAGTGCAATAAGTGATGATTGTTGGAGTCTAACCCGAAGTCTCTCAGCCGAAAACTCTCCTTATTTTGAAACTGGAATAAAATTAAATTATACATCCAAAAACGAAAAATTAAATCTTGCTTTTTTAGTTTTGAACGGTTGGCAAAGAATTAAAAAGCCAGACCATATTCAAAATCCATCATTTGGTTTACAATTAAATTATAAATCATCAGAAAAATTAACGTTTAATTATAGTAATTTTTTAGGAACAGATAAACCTGATAGCATAAATGCTTTTAGAGTATTTCATAATTTTTTTATACAATACGAACCCACTAAAAAAATTGGACTAATTGCTAATTTTGATATTGGCAACGATAAATACGATTTAAAAAACTATAGTAATTGGTATACCCCTGGATTAATAATCAAATATAATTTAAATGATAATATTAAAATAGCCTGCAGGGGAGAATACTATTATGATAAACATCAAATAATTATTACTACAAATACCTTAAATGGTTTTCAAGCATTTGGTTTTTCATCAAACCTTGATTTTAGTATAAATAAAAAAGTGAAATTTAGAGTCGAAGCTAAAATGTATCAATCAAAAGATAATATTTTTCAAGAAAACACTCAAAACAAAAATTATTCAATCACCACAAATCTCACATTTAAGATTTAAATTTTTATATTTCATTAATTTTATTAGATTTATCTAATCTTTTTAAATTATTATGGATATATCTAATATTCTTCAAACATTTATTACTCCCCCAATACCTTATTTCTTTTTAGGTTTATTGGCTGCATTTGCAAAATCAGATTTAGAAATTCCTGGACCAATTGCCAAGTTTATTTCTTTATATTTATTAATGGCTATAGGCTTTAAAGGCGGGGTAGAATTACATCACAGCGGTTTAAGTATTAATGTTATGGTTGTTCTGACCTTGGCGATGTTAATGGCAACTCTTATTCCTATTTACTCATTTTTTGTTTTAAAAACAAAACTCGATGTAAAAAATTCAGCAGTTTTGGCCGCATGTTATGGCTCGGTAAGCGCTGTAACATTTATTACAGCTTCAAGTTTAATGCAAGAATTAAATATCCCTTTTGGAGGAGAAATGATTGCTGCCATGGCATTAATGGAATCGCCTTCAATAATAATTGGCGTTTGGTTAGTAAATAAATATCGAGATAAAAATGAAGATTCTCATGATCATGGACACGGATGGAAAGATATTATTCAAGAATCTTTTTTAAACGGTTCAATTATTGTATTAGTTGGTAGTTTGCTCATTGGATATTTTTCTCATGATAAAGGAATGAAAGTAATGGAACCATTTACTGGTGATATATTTAAAGGCATGCTCGCTTTCTTTTTAGTTGACTTAGGTGTTTTAGCAGGAAAACGTTTTAAGGGCTTAACAGAAGCTGGCTTAAAAGTAGCATTGTTTGGTATTTGGATGCCAATTTTAAATGCATTAATGGGAATTGGAATTTCATATTTAGCAGGCTTTTCTCAAGGTAATGCATTTATGTTTACTGTTTTGTGTGCAAGTGCTTCATATATTGCTGTTCCTGCAGCTATGCGCTTGGCAATTCCCGAAGCCAATCCAGGAATTTATGTACCAATGACATTAGCCATTACATTTCCTTTTAATATTATTATAGGTTTACCTTTGTATTTAGAAATTATAACTCATTTTATTAAATAATTAAATTATGGAAGACAATATTAAAAAAATTGAAATTGTAACCGACATGGCTTATTTAAAAAAAATAACATCTCTTATTGATGATCATGGTAATTATGGATACACTATTATAAAAGATATTTCTGGCAAAGGTGGAAGAGGGCATAAAGATGGACATGGCGTTTCCTCGGGTTTCAAAAACTGCTACTTTTTTATGTTTTGTGAAGAGATTGATGCAAAAAAAATTATTGAATTGATAAAACCTTATCTTAAAAAATTTGGCGGAATTTGTACTGTAAGTGATTCGCATTGGGTTTATCATTAAAAACTAGTTTAAAATCCTAAACTTAAAATAATTGTTATGATGTACTACATAAAATTAAAATAATTTTTATGTATTATTGTTTTAAAATTTGTTTGCATTAAAAAAGCGTCATTTTTATAAATTTATTTTTTATAAAAAACATGAAATCATTCCCTTATCAAATTTCTAATCTAGAAGAATATCATCAAGCTTATCAGAAAAGCATCAAACAACCAGCTCAATTTTGGGAAGAAATAGCACAAAATTTTACTTGGAAAAAAAAGTGGGATTCAGTCTTAGAATGGAATTTTAAAGATCCAAAAATAGAGTGGTTCAAGGGGGCTCAATTAAATATTACCGAAAATTGTTTAGACCGTCATTTAAAAAATTTTGGTGATCAAGCTGCCATCATCTGGGAACCTAATAACCCTGATGAACAAAACCGTGTATTAACTTATAATGATTTGTATAAAAAAGTTTGTCAATTTTCTCATGTTTTAAAAAACAGTGGCGTAAAAAAAGGCGACACCGTTTGTATTTATATGGGAATGATTCCTGAGTTAGCAATCGCTGTTTTATCTTGCGCAAGAATCGGCGCCATTCATTCGGTTGTATTTGGTGGATTCTCGGCTCAAAGTATTTCTGATAGATTACACGATGCTAAATCTGAATTCGTTATCACCTGCGATGGTGCTTTTCGTGGCCAAAAAAATATTCCTTTAAAAAGTGTAATAGACGAAGCGTTAATTTCTTGTCCATTCGTTAAACGCGTTATCGTATATTCTAGAACTCAAATTCCATTAAATATGATTGAAGGAAGAGATACTTGGTGGGAAGAAGAAATAAAAAAAATTGAAACTAAAAATTGTAATATTTTTGAAGCAGAAGTGATGGAGGCCGAAGATCCTTTATTTATTTTATACACATCTGGCTCAACCGGAAAACCAAAAGGAGTAGTTCATTCTACTGCTGGTTATCTGGTATACACCAATTATACTTTTGTAAATATTTTTCAATATCAAACAAACGACATCTTTTTTTGTACCGCCGATATTGGTTGGATTACAGGACATAGTTATTTGTTATACGGTCCGTTGAGCGCAGGTGCTACAACAGTTTTATTTGAAGGGATACCAACTTGGCCGAATGCAAGCAGATTATGGGATATAATTGATAAATATAAAATAAATACTTTATATACCGCTCCAACTGCCATTAGAAGTTTAATGAGTTATGGCTTAGAGCCTTTAAAAGGAAAAGATTTATCTTCTTTAAAAGTGTTAGGGACAGTTGGAGAGCCAATAAACGAAGAAGCGTGGCATTGGTATAACACCAACATAGGAAAAAATAAATGCCCTATTGTAGATACTTGGTGGCAAACAGAAACTGGTGGTATTTTAATTTCAAATTTAGCTGGTATTACTCCTGCAATACCTTCATTTGCCACTTTACCTATGCCAGGAATCGTTCCTTGCTTAATAGATGAAAACGGAAAAGAAATTGAAGAAAATAATGTAAGCGGAAATCTTTGCATCAAACAAGCATGGCCTTCAATCATTCGTACAACTTTTGGAGATCACGAACGATGTCGTAAAACTTATTTTTCTACATACGAAAACAAATACTATACCGGCGATGGTGCTTTTAGAGATGCAAATGGAAATTATCGAATTACAGGTCGAGTTGATGATGTATTAAATGTTAGTGGTCATCGAATTGGAACAGCCGAAATAGAAAATGCTATTAATCAACACAAAGGAGTTATAGAGAGTGCTGTAGTTGGATATCCTCATGATATAAAAGGACAAGGCATTTATGCCTACATTATTTATAATAAAAATATTGATGATGTAATTGCATTAAACAATAACATCACACAAACAGTATCAAATATTATTGGCCCCTTTGCCAAACTCGACAAAATTCAATTCGTTAATGGGCTGCCTAAAACTAGAAGTGGAAAAATTATGCGACGGATTTTAAGAAAAATTGCTGAAAATGATTTAAATAATTTAGGTGACACAACTACACTTTTAGATCCTAATGTAGTAAATGAAATAAAAAATGGAAGAATATAAATCAATGAAATTTAAAAATTTATAAAAAAATTTCTATTGCTTTAGGAAAATGCTCAAATTCGAGTTCTTGAATTTTTTTAGTCAAGGTTTCAACCGTTTCGTTTAAATTTATTTCACATGTTGCTTGTAAAATAATTTCTCCTTTATCAAACTCTTCATTCACAAAATGAACAGTTATTCCACTTTGTTTTTCCTTATTATCAATTACTGCTTGATGAACATATTTACCAAACATGCCTTTTCCTCCATATTTTGGTAATAACGAAGGATGCAAATTAATAATTTTATTAGGAAAAGCATTTATAAATTCAATTGGAATTTTTAATAAAAAACCTGCCAATACTATTAAATCTATATGTTCTACTTTTAAAAATTCTATAAACTGATTGCTGTAGTTTTGTAGTGCTGATTTGCTTAGTATCTGTACATTTTTTTTATACTTTGCTGCACGTAATATAATTCCAGCATCATCTTTATTGGTTACTACTAATTTAATTTTAATTCGAGAATCGTTGGCAAAATAATTAAATAAGTTTTCTGCATTTGTTCCTTCTCCGCTCGCAAATATTGCTACATTAATCATATATACAAAAATATAAAATTATTACGATTGTAATATTATTTATCTCATCACCTCATAATTATCTATATTTTTTAAAAGTAAATTTTCTTACATTTGTTTATATGATATTAGATTACATTTTGTGGAATCCTAGTCCTGAAGTATTTACTATTCCTTCAATTAATTGGCCAGTGCGATGGTATGGCCTTATGTGGGCCTTAGCTTTTATTGCAGGCCACTTTTTTATGAATCGAATTTATAAAGCCGAAGGTCGAACCGAAAAAGCTTTAGATTCTTTAACTCTTTATATTATTTTAGGTACCGTGTTAGGCGCAAGATTTGGGCATTGTTTATTTTATGGCCCTTGGTTTGATGAGTTTAATAATTATGGTCAATTAATAAATGAAGGATACTTATCTCATCCTCTTAATATGTTAAAAGTATATGAAGGTGGCTTGGCAAGCCATGGTGGTGCAATTGGTATTATTGTTGCCATGATTTTATACTGTCGTAAACAAAAAGAAAATTGGTTATGGTTATTCGATCGCTTGGTAATTGTTGTGCCTCTTGCAGCCATGTTTATTAGAATAGGAAATTTAATTAATAGCGAAATAATTGGCCGTGTTACAAATGTACCTTGGGCATTTATTTTTAGTAGAGAAGATAATTTACCTAGGCATCCAGCTCAATTATACGAAGCAATTTATTGCTTATTTTTATTTGTATTTATGTATTGGTTCTGGAAAAATAAACGCGAAAAAGTTGGACCAGGTTTTATGTTTGGCTTATTATGTGTCTTATTGTTTATAGAACGGTTTATCGACGAATTTTTTAAGGAAAATCAAGCCGATTTCGAAAATAGTTTGCCAATTAATATGGGGCAAATATTAAGCTTGCCCTTTATTTTAATAGGCCTCTTTATGATTTGGAGATCATACCATCAGTTACAAAAAAAATAAATATTTAGTATTTTTTTTACAAGTAAACTGTGTAAAACTATTTGTGTTGCTTTTAATATCTATCAACTCCAATCGTAATTTTGATAAATTAATATTGTATTATGATTAATAAATACCTTTTTTTTATTTTTATTTTTATTTCATTATTTGGTTGCTCTCAAATTCAAAATGAGAATTTTACTACATTAACAACATCTCGAAAAATTCAAACAGAATTTTCATTGAATAATTTTCTTGAATCTAATGTTGATTTAGATAACCAAACAAACCTTGTATTTAACTTAATGGATGATAGCTCCAAGGTAGCTCAATTGTTAATGCCTGCTATTGGAAGAATGGGCTTAACCAAATTAGAGATTGATGAATTAGTTAAAAAGAGAATGATTGGTGGAATGTTAATGTTAAATGGAACAAAAGAAGAGTTTAAATCATGGATAATAGAGTTTAATGCTATAAATAAAAAGAAAAATTGTCTTCCTTTTTTATATTCTGCTGATGCTGAGCCAAGTTTAATTAATCGAAAAATTATTGGTTCAACACCAGTAAAAAAAGCGCAAGAAGTAAAAACCATAGAAGAAGCTATTGAAGTGGCAAGCCTAATCTCAAAAGATTTAAACGAAATAGGTATTAATTATAATTTTGCTCCTGTTATTGATGTTTCTGGCAACACTACTGTTGGTTACAGAGGCTTTGGTGAAAAAAAAGAGAATTTAATTCCTTGGTCGACTGCTTTTGTAAAAGAAACACAATCTAAAAATATTATTGCAACAGCCAAACATTTTCCTGGCCATGGATTAGTTTCGGGCGATACACACAAAACATTACAAACAATAAATGGTGAACTAAAAGAATTAGAAAATTATCCCCCATTAATACAATCGGGCGTTCTTTCTATTATGATTGCTCATATTGCCATTACTAATAATAAAGAGTATGATTCAAAAGGAATGCCTGCTACAACCTCTGATACGATTGTGACCAAATTATTAAGAAATAAATTAAATTTTAAAGGATTAATTGTTACTGATGCTATGAATATGGGTGGTGTTAGTCAGATAAAAAATGCTGCCGTTAAAACTATCGATGCCGGTTGTGATATTATTTTAATGCCATTAGAAATTAAAATTGCATACAACGAAATCTTAAATAAATACAAAGCAAACCAAGTATTTAAATTAAAGGTAGACAACTCAGTAAAAAGAATTGTTAGAATGAAAATTTGTTTAGGTTTAATTAAATAAATTTATTTCATTCGTATCGTCTGTGTCCTGTCTGGCCCAACTGACACAATTGAAATGGGAATCTCAACTGTATTCTCAATAAACTGAATATATTCAAGTAAAGTTTGTGGTAATTTTGATTTATTATCAATGCCAGTTAAATCTTCGGCCCAACCTTTTAACGAAACGGTAATTGGTTTTAAATAACTTGGATCGATGTTATAAGGTAAATAATCAATCACCTTACCATTATAATTATAATGAGTACAAACTTCTATATTTTCAAAATTGCTCAACACATCGGCTTTCATCATCATTAATTCTGTTACGCCATTTATCATCACTGCATATTTTAATGCCGGAATGTCTAGCCATCCAGTCCGACGTGGCCTTCCAGTTGTACTTCCAAACTCTTTGCCTATTTGTCTGATTTTTTCACCCGTTTCATTATCTAATTCTGTAGGAAATGGACCACTTCCTACTCTTGTGCAATAAGCTTTAAAGATACCGATTACGTTTCCTATTTTATTTGGTGGTATACCTAAGCCATTACACGCTCCTGCACAAATGGTATTGCTACTTGTTACAAAAGGATAAGAGCCAAAATCAACATCTAACAAACTGCCTTGAGCGCCTTCTGCTAAAACCCGTTTACCATCTTTAATGGCTGAGTTAATATAATGTTCTGTTTCTGAAAATTGTAATTGTTTTAAAAATTCAATTGCTTCAAACCAACTTGGTTCAAGTTCTTGTAAATTGTATTCATAATTATAAAAGGATAATATTTGTTTGTGTTTCTCTACCAAAGTATCATACTTTTCTTTAAACTCATTAGTTTCAATATCACCAATACGCAAACCGTTACGCCCCGTTTTATCCATATATGTTGGACCAATACCTTTTAAAGTAGAGCCAATTTTATTTTTACCTTTCGCTGCTTCGCTTGCAGCATCTAATAATCGATGCGATGGCAAAATTAAATGTGCTCTTGTACTAATAAGCAATTTTGATTTAACATCAACCCCTAATTTTAATAAAGCATCTATTTCTTTTTTAAAAATTACCGGGTCAATCACAACACCATTTCCAATTACATTAATAGCCGTTGGATGAAAAATGCCGCTAGGAATGGTATGTAAAACATGTTTAATGCCATTAAACTCTAGTGTATGGCCTGCATTCGGTCCGCCCTGAAATCGTGCAATAATATCATAATTTGGAGTTAAAACATCCACAATTTTACCTTTACCTTCATCTCCCCATTGCAATCCTAGTAATACATCCGCTTTATTTATCATACTATATTAAAATTTTAAAAAGCAAATTTATTATAAAAGATAAAGTAATGTAGGGTTTTTAATAACTTTTGTAAAAATAAAATTTAATTCAAATTGACAATTGTTTTTGTAATTTTAACCCAATGCATAAAATTACCATAGCAATAGATGGATATAGCAGTTGTGGCAAAAGCACTTTAGCGAAAGCGCTTGCTCAAAAGCTAAATTACAAATATATAGATACTGGAGCTATGTATAGAGCTGTTGCCTGGTATGCGCTGAAAAATGGCATCATAGATCAAGATCAAAACATTGATAATAACTTACTTTTATCTAATCTTAATAAAATTGATGTAAGTTTTGAGTTTAATCAACATACTCAACAATCCGACGTTTATTTGAATGGGCATAACATCGAATCCAACATCCGAACGATGGAAGTTAGTAGCATTGTTAGTAAAATAAGTTCGATAAAAGAAGTTCGCGAAAAAATGGTGGCTCTGCAAAGAATAATGGGCGAAGGGAAAGGCTTTATTTTAGATGGGCGAGACATTGGAACCCATGTTTTTCCTAATGCTGAATTAAAATTATTTATGACTGCTAATACCGACATAAGAGCAAAACGTAGACAGGATGAATATTTTAGCAAACAACAATATTTTAGTTTAGAAGAAGTAAAACAAAGTTTAATTGATCGCGATAATGAAGACATTAATCGACAAGAAAACCCCCTTATTCAGGCTCAAGATGCAGTGGTAATAGACAACAGCACTATTAGCCGAGAACAACAACTTGCTTTTGTTTTGAAACTTATTGAGGATTTGAAATTAATTTCTGAATAAAAAAACAGAAATACATTTTGGTTAAACAGCCACCTGATGCTCTCTTAATGCCTCATTTAATGAAGTTTTTAAATCTGTACTCGCTTTACGTTGACCTATAACTAAAGCGCATGGCACTTGAAATTCTCCTGAGAGAAATTGCTTAGCATAACTTCCAGGGATAACAACACTGCGCTCGGGCACATATCCTTTTGTTTCGATAGGATTATTTCCTGTAACATCTATAATTTTTGTAGATTGTGTTAATACCACATTAGCTCCTAAAACGGCTTGTTTACCAACCCTAACCCCTTCAACCACTATACAACGAGAGCCAATAAAACAATCATCTTCAATAATAACAGGTGCAGCTTGAACAGGTTCCAAAACCCCACCAATACCAACTCCGCCACTAAGGTGAACATTTTTACCAATTTGCGCACAGCTACCAACCGTTGCCCATGTATCAATCATGGTGCCAGAATCCACATAGGCGCCAATGTTCACATAACTTGGCATCATAATTACACCATTTGCTAAAAAAGCACCATATCTTGCAATAGCATTAGGCACTACCCTTACACCTAAAGCCGCATAATTTTTTTTAAGTTGCATTTTATCATGATATTCAAATGGTCCCAATTCAATTGTGGTCATTTTTCGGGTTGGGAAATATAAAATGACTGCCTTTTTTATCCAATCATTTACAACCCACTCGCCATTTTCTTTGGGCTCTGCCACTCGAATAATTCCGGTATCTAAAAGATTAATTACTTCGTTAATGGCTTGTACAGTTTCTTTTTGCTTTAACAATTCTCTGTTTAACCAAGCTGACTCTATTATCTCTTGCATTTTTGAACGTTTAAAAAAAATAATTAATACAAAGTAACTAAATTAATTTGAACACCAATTAATTATAAAGGCATTAAATTATTATAAAAAATTGTATATTTGTAACCTAATTTAAGGTTCCGTAGCTCAACTGGATAGAGCACCTCACTACGGATGAGGAGGTTTGGGGTTCGAATCCCTACGGGATCACAAAAATTGTTGGTAATCAGATAGTTATGTATCTATATTGACAAAAAAATTGACAAAAAAGATGTTTTATAGTACTCAACTTGAGGCCTTCTTTTTAAAGCCGATAATGAGTTAAATCTGTTTTGGCACTTAGTATTTACATAATCGAAAGCCCGATATTGAATTTGTAAAAATAATAAACAATAAATTATAATTAACAATTATAAAAAAAAGCTATATGACCGGATTATTCATATTATTAGCTGCTTTGATACCTTTAACACTTTGGGTTTGGATTTCTGATTACTATATACTTTCATTTTTTAATTTTAAACTTAAAAAAGACAAAGATTATTTGATTTATAGAATTAAAAAAAAACCATCTCTTTTTAAATTCGCTAACCAAAAATTGAAAGGAGATAAAGATGTTGTTTTAGCATATCTAGAATATTCGAGAGGTTATGCATATTCTTTAAGAAATGTTTCCTTAACATTAATCAATGATAAAGAAGTGGCCTTAAAGGCAGTGCAATCTAATGGACAAAATTTATATTTTTTACCTAGCAAATTCCAAGATGATAAGGAATTAGTTTTTGAAGCTATATTAAACGACCCTTATGCACTCACATGGGCTTCGGAACGGTTACAAAATGATAGAGAAACCGTTTTGTTATGGACTACTATGGACAATCGTTTTAATAATAAGAGTACTTTTAAGTTTGTATCCGTAACTTTAAAATCTGACAAAGAAGTCGTTATGGAGCATGTTAAACATAATGGAAGCGATTTAAAATTTGCTTCAGAAAAACTGCAAGGTGACATTGATGTAGTTTTAACTGCAGTTAAAAGAACAGGTATTGCTTTAGAATTTGCTTCAGAAAAATTAAGAGATGATTGGGAAGTCGTAATGTTTGCATACGAATCAGATAAGGAATCAATTAAATATGCTTCTGAAAGATTAAAAGATAAAATTAAAAGCATCAAATCTTAATACTTCATATAAAGCGTGCAAGCGACATAATCCTGCCGCGAGAGCAATACAGGATTACAATAGCCAGTACGCAAACCGTTGGCAAATATTTTGCCACGGAATCAAGAAATTAAAATTATTAATTAAACAAGAATTTAAATGAAAAAAACAATCTATCTAATTATTACTGTATTTCTTTTGTTTTCTTGCAATTCGTTACAAATAAGAGAAGAAAAATTCAATAATGGAAACCCTAAGATAAAGTATGAAGTTTCAGAGCTTGAAGATGGTAGTTTCAAAAAAAATGGATTTTATAAAGAATGGTTTGAAAATGGGCAGATTAAAATTACAGGTAATTATAATAAAAATTTGAAGGATGGTGAATGGATTAATTATTACATTTCTGGCAAAATAATGAGTAAAGAAAATTACAAAAATGATCAAATAAATGGAGAGTTTATAGAATATTATGAAAATGATCAAATCAAACAAAAATATGTAATGATGAATAATTTGTTGGAGGGTAAACTACTTGTGTGGTATAGTAGTGGAAAAAAACATAATGAAATAAATTATAAATTTGGCAAAAAAAATGGGATAACTAGAGAGTGGAATGAGGATGGAGAATTAATCAAAGAAATGACTTATGAATTTGGTAAAAATACTTCCTTAATAGGAACTTGGTTAAATAATGATAAAGTGAAATTAACTTATTACAAAGATGGATTATGTGTTGCATATTATGCATCTGGTAAGGAAAGTAAAGTTAGATATACTTTTGATAATGATGAGTTAATTATCAATGGACGTAGTTTTATCATAACTAAAATTAATTCAAAAGAATATTCAGGAATTTATATAAAGACTGATAGTACAGAATATAAATTTAATGCAAAAAAATTAAAATAAAAACGTCTGCCAACATACTTTTTTTGCTATTGCTGGGCTTAGGACTTATTTGGACGCTTGGTCTCTTATTTTTTTTTCATCTCATCAAGTCCTATTTTCAATAGTTTTAGTGTTTGTTTGCTCCAGTGAAAAAAAGTAGCAACAGACGCAAAGCGTGGGATGGTTGGCTACTTAAATTCAAGAGTTTTCTATTCCAGATTGAGAAGAAAAAAAATAGTTATTCAATTAATTTATTGTATATTTATTTAAAATACAAACTAAAGGCAAACCGTTACAAGAAACAAATATTTTAAACTAACACATAAAAGTAAAATTTAATCTTAACAATCATGAGAAATTTTAATTCAACAGTATGCATTTTATTGTTCGCATTATTTGCTTGTACTGATAAACAAAATAGACTTGATAAAACTTCAAGTGAATCACAAGAAAACAAATATAATAGCAATGAGACATATTTCTATGGAGGTATTTGTCTTTTAACTAAAACTAATCTTCCATTAACAGGGTTTAAATTAGATTTTAATGAAAAGGAAGGGTTCATTGAAATAGAGGAATACTATATAAATGGTAGTCGAATTTCAAGACAACATAATCTAAATGACAGTACTATTTGGTCTTTTACGGAATATACTGATGGAAAAATTACTCTTGATCAGGATTATTACAAAAACGGTTCATTTTCTAGATTTGTTTGCTATGAGCATGATTCAGAAACTAGGCATGAAAATAGTTGGTATGAAAATGGAAGAAAAGAAGAGGAAAAAACATATGAAAATGGAGAGTTGAATGGGAAATATTTAAGATGGTATGAAAATGGACAAATTAAAGAAATTTCAAATTACGAAAAAGGATTAAGAATAGGTTGGCAAAGGGAATATTTAGAAAACGGTACATTATTATATGAGGTAAATCTTATAAACGGCAATGGAAAAATATCTTATGAGTATGCCGATATGTATGCCAAAAAAAATATTAAAATAGAAAAAATATATATTTTCGGTAAGGAGGTCAATCCGCCAATTGGAAAAAAATATGAAATATCCGATCCGTGGCTAGATGAGACTAATACATTAGAATATTCTTTCGAAAATGGTGAGCTAAATGGTCAGGAAAGAGGTTTTTATGGGGAAGCATCGTCAGAATCTAAATATAAAAATGGATTGATTAAAGAGCATAATTATAAGAATGGAATTAAACACGGTGTTTACAAAACATGGAATAAAAATGGCATACTTGATTATGAGGCAGTATACTTTTATGATCAACTTGATGGAGAATGTAAATCTTGGTATAATAATGGAGAACTTCAACATTTAGAAAAGTATAACAAAGGAAAATTAATTTCAGAAAAATGTTGGGACGAAAATGGTAAATTAATGGATTGTAATGATCAAGGTATAACCCACTAATAGCCGCATAAGTCTCGTTTCCTTTATTCAAACTTTTTAACACTCTTTTGCAAGCTTTTGCTTTTGTATTGGCTTGTGCGACCTGCAAAAGTGTTTGATTAATATTTTGGCTATTCGTCTCCGTTTATGGTCTCCATAATTTCTTTAAAACTGTGTAGTCCTGCTTCTATATTTTCAATGATTTCATTTGCCAAAACATCAGGTTCGGGCCTGACCAAGTGCGCTATTGCATATGATGATAGCGAATTTTTCAGAAACCACGGCTCCAAGCAATCTGGCTATTCTGTCCGTTGCCTGAGGGATGGGCATCTTCGTTATAAGTGTAATTCTTGTCAGTGGACTGGAACTAAATTAAATAATTTAAGTCAATGTCCTCATTGTACAAGCGACAATATAAGCTCCTCTTTTACTACACATTTCTATAAATAAAAAAACTATCAATCACTTAATACCTATAAACCTTTTAAAAATAGTCTGCTATTTGAATACAAGAGAACGACCAATTTTATTGATGTTCGATTAGATGTTGAGGAATATACCTTGGTAATTTAATAATCAATCTTCATTTTGTGAACAACGTAACTTATTTTGTAGGCTTGTATTATAAATCTAAAAATCAAAATGTTTTTAATAGTAAATTTTATTAACCAAATAAAAAAATAAAACGTTTGAAAAAACTATTTTCGCTTATACTCTTATTAAGTTTTAGTATAAAAGCACAAGATATTACAATAGGTATACAAACCTGGACAAGTAAAAACCTTGATGTAAGCAAGTTTAAAAATGGCGAGGCGATACCACTGGCAAAAACCAATGCAGAATGGGAATTAGCAGGCCTAAACCATCAACCCGCCTGGTGTTTTTATGAACACAAAGCAGCTAATGGCACAACATATGGCAAGTTATATAACTGGTATGCCGTAAACGACCCACGTGGCTTAGCGCCTAAAGGTTACCACTTACCCACAGATGCAGAGTGGACCATACTAACTGATTATTTAGGCGGACAATCAGAAGCCAACTTAAAAATGAAAAGCACCAGTGGTTGGTTTAGTTTTGATGGCACAAAGCCCTGCAATGTATGTAAAGATTGGACTGAGGGATACCGAGAAGGAAAAGAAGCTTGTAAGGCCTGCGCAAACTGGACAGAAGATTACCAAGGGGGTAACACCTGCAAATTATGTAAAGACACAAAAATAATAAACGCAGCCAAACACAATTGTTTAAGCTGTAAAAACAGCAAAACCCTACCAGCTAAAATCTCGGGCAATGGCACCAACACATCTGGTTTTGAAGCGCTTCCTGGCGGTTGTCGAGGCAGCGATGGGGATTTCGATGATGTTGGGGCTAACGGTTACTGGTGGAGTTATTCAGAGATCGATACTAATGACGCTTGGTGCCGCCACCTGAACAGCAAGGGTGGCAATGTAGACAGGGATTACTTCGACAAGCATTCTGGCTTATCTGTGCGTTGCCTGAGGGATTGAAATTTGAATAACAATAAATTTTAAACATTTATAAAAAAACAAAACGTATGAAAAAACTATTTTCGCTAATACTCTTACTAAATTATAGTATAAAAGCACAAGATGTTACAATAGGCACACAAACCTGGACAAGTAAAAACCTTGATATAAGTACCTACCGAAATGGGGAGCTTATACCTGAGGTGCAAGACTCAGCCGCTTGGGCAAACTTAACAACAGGCGCTTGGTGTTATTATGAAAACAGCACAGCCAAGGGCACAATATATGGCAAGTTATATAACTGGTATGCGGTAAACGACCCGCGGGGTTTAGCACCAAAAGGTTACCACATTCCCAGCGATGCAGAGTGGACTATACTAACTGATTATTTAGGCGGTGATTCTATAGCTGGTAAACAAATGAAAAGCACCAGTGGTTGGTTTAGTTTTGATGGCATAAAGCTCTGCAATGTTTGTAAAGATTGGACTGATGGATACCGAGAAGGAAAAAAAGCCTGTAAGGCCTGCGCTAACTGGACAGACGAATACCGAGGGGGCAACACTTGCAAATTATGTAAAGACACAAAAATAGTAAACGCAGCCAAAGACTATTGTTTAAGCTGTAAAAACAGCAAAACCCTGCCAGCTATAATCTCAGGCAACGGAACCAACATCATTGGCTTTGCAGGGCCTCCGGGCGGTTGTCGAATCAGCTATGGGTATTTCGGCTACATTGGCGGATACGGTCACTGGTGGAGTTCATCAGAGAGCAGTGCTAAAAATGCTTGGCCCCGCTACATAAACTACTATGATGGCAATGTGGACAGAGGCAGCCATGGCAAGAAATATGGTTTTTCTGTTCGTTGCCTGAGGGATTGAAATTTGAATAACAATAAATTTTATACATTTATAAAAAAACAAAACGTATTAAAAACTAATATCGCTTATACTCTTAATGAAAACAATTTTAATTTCTTTATTTATGATGTTTGTGTTAAATATGTTTTCACAAACAAAGTTGGATAAATTGGTTTTTAAAAAAATCAATGAATACCGAAAACAAAAAGGTGTACACGAATTTTTTTGGGATGAAAAGGCGTATAAAGCGTCCGACCACCATTTAAAATACCTTTTAAAAAATTCAATCCTTTCTCATTCTGAAAATAATAACACTCCGACCCCTTATTTAAGATTAAAAAAATATGGAGCAAACCCATCATTCTCGGGCGAGAATACTGCTGTGGTAAGTTTTTCAGAAATGAATGAAGAATTAATTGCAAATGATATTGTTAATGGTTGGAAGGGTTCTCCAGGCCATAATGAAAATATGTTGTCCGAATATAAAAAATCTGCGGTAAGTTGTGGTAAAGGGGTTTATAATAAATTTGGTCCTGGATATATGTGTATGTTTTCAAACATGGTCTTTTATTCCGAATAAATTATTTGTTCGCAATTGTAGCTTCGTTATAATTCATTTTTTCTGGAAAATCATTTAGAGCAATTTGTATTTTTTTGCCTGTTATTTTATTTTCAATAGTATCCATATTTTTTTTTATTTTCATACTCATATGGTTTTTCTGAATACGCCCCGTTTTTGTAAAAATGGTTTCTTGTCTCCATTTATTTATTATCTTTTTTTGATTTTGGAATGCAGATTTGCTATGTGGCAGACTAAGTAGCAGAATCTTTGATTTTACCTCAAATGTTAATTAGAAGCAGAATGTTTCAATTACCACTTAACCCGCCATATTCGCAAATATCCTGTTATGGGCTGACTTATTTAAAAAATTATCTAAAACTATCTAAATGAGCTCTTTGTGCATCAAGAAGCTCTTTAACAGTTATTCCCTTATTTAATTTACTCATTTGCTCACCTCTCCATCTTTTTTGTTTATATAAAAATAATCATTTCCCCGAAGGGGGCAAAATGTAAACAAAAAACTTTCGCTTACAACCGCTGAGGCAAGCTCCGTGTTAGTAGTTGCCCAATTGTCGTGCAATTGAGGGATACTTTGTTACGATTGTCGCTGAGTCTTTTGAAACAGTGTCAACCGAAGTTTGTGATAACTTAAGGAGAGAATAAGTGTTCCAATGCTCAATAACTTGATCGGTTGAGTCATCATTAGCTCTATGGTCATAAGAAGCGCATTGGTAAACCAGAATCATTAGATTATTTTCTTTGTCTTTAAAAATACCAGAACTGTATACTTCAGCGTAACCTTCATCACCCCATGTATTTGCAAGGTCTACATATTTAACTACAGAATCCTTTTCAATATCAAACACAAAGAGTTTTATAGCGGATGATTCATACATACCAAATACTCTTGCTATTAATCCGATTTTAGATTTACTTAATGGAAATTTGTAACACGCTCCAAAGTCTTTATTATAGTCGAAGGAACTCCTTATGTCTAAAGGGAGAAAATAAATTTGCGAACTATCCATAGGAGTTCCTTTGAATGGATAATTGTCTTCGTGTAAAGCTCCGCTATAAACATAAAAGGTGTCGAGTATTAAGTCTTTGAATAAGTCGAGCTTTGAATGAACTGAAGATGGATTTTCAGATTTCACAGCGTCCGTAGCTGTTTTGTTAGAACAACTTGCTAATAAAAATAGAATGAATATTATAAAAGGATATCTCATTGGATTGCTATTAGCTTTTAACCACAAATCTTCATTCGGAGAAATTAACTTTATATAAACACAAAACTATCTGCTTAGCAAGAAAACCCCGCCTATTGCAAATGTGCATTGTTTTTTGCAAATATATATTAACTTATTTTCGAAAGTATTACTATTCCTAAAACAGAAAACCCTTCAATATATCTTAAATAAATCAACTTGTTTTCTGTATATATTTTTCTTTTAATTTTTTTGAGATAATATCGATAGCTTTTTCGCTAGCTTTATTTGTTAAAAAATCAGGTAGCCCTAATTCTTCTACTTCTGGTTTTAAAAACTCTTCATATGCATCTTTTGACATATCAGACACATGCTTTTCTAATTCTTCGCCGTGCAATTCAGCTTTTGAATTATCAACTTTAACTCGATTTACCACTTCTAATGCTCTGTTAGAAATATAAGCCATTTTTAAAGAAATTCCTAAGAATGGAACCCACCCTAATACACTTATAAAAAATTTCATCATAATTTTATTTAAATTTACCTACTCTTACGGATTTTCAGATTACTCCCCTTTATTTTAAGTGATTTCTAGACTCCACTTTTATTCTATAAATATAATAATTTATAATTAATATATGAATATTTTTTTAAAACTTGCCCATAAAGGTTTGCAGCTGTTAGGGGGTGGTTTGATTTATTATATGCATTTTATACAATCCATCTTTTTGCGCTAGATTGGGAATGATTATCCGAAAATTGAAAATTTATTAATAATGCATTTTTTAAAGATTCATTCGATATTGATTCCTCTAGAAATATTAAATCAGATGTCTTTAAATGAAATCTACTTTTTAACTCAGTAACTAAATCAAGGCTTTTACTAAAGTCTATTTCCTCTGAAATAAAGAGAACAATTGTTTTCTGGTACTGAATCTCTGTTAAGATCATATTTCCTAAATTGAAATCTTTGAAAATAATATTATAAACTGAAGGTCTTGGAAGCATATGACAATAATAATAAAAACTATCTTTTTGATGTTTTTTCATAAATTCCTCCAATGCACTTTTGGTTAGTAATTCTGCGAAATTAATAGTAACAACCTTTGCTCTACTCGTAATAGCTTTCTCTTTTATATATATGGGAATGCTGAAGGCAGTATAAGTATTTTCTTTTAAATCAAAGTGTATTTGTTTTTTTGTAATAAATCAAAAAAGGTATTTTTTTCAATTTTTAAATGCACATTTTTTTTTAGTAATGTTGGTGGTCGTGTCTTTCTTTACGCTTGCTTGTGACGGTTTGCAGCTAAAAGAAGTCGGCGATTTTCACCACAAATGTTGATGCGGAGAACCAAACTTTGATTAACCACAAATGTGTCTGTCGGAGCACTGAACCGCCACTTTTGCCAAACCTGTGTTAGCTGCCGTTATTCTATTCATTTCAGTCGTTTTAAGTCCACAATCGTTGTGTCTTCTTCTGCTTCGTCATTCCTGAAAATCACTTGGATTTTGTTTGTCTTAACTTTTTTCACAAGTCCTTTGAAGTTTATTAATTCAGCTTCTAATCGATTATTAACTGTGTCGTTGGTTGTGTTTATTATTTTATCATCAAGTCCAAAAAGTCCATATTGATTAAAGGTTTGAGGAAGGTTAGGAAGTTGCCAGTCCCAAATTGGAAATGAATATAGTTCTGTCCATTTTTTATTTTTGTAGGTTACTATATGCCAAGTGTTCAAGTTTGACCAGTCTGCCCAGCTAACAACATAAGAAACTTCATCAGTTCCATCCCCATTTAGGTCACCTTCATTTTTAATATAAGAAAGCCCTAAAAGTTGTCCGCCAGAAGAAATATGTAATGTGTCAATTCGATTGTTGTCGGAGCTTACAAATGAATAGGGGGCCTTTTTTACAGTCAGAGCAACGAGCTGGTCATAGTCGCTTAAACTGTCGTAGAATTTATTAGTTTCTTTGTAGTCAAGTCCCGAAAAGAAATGCTCGATAAGTTTCTCTTTTTTACCATCTCCGTCAAAGTCACCTGTTAAAATAAACCTGTAACCCAAAACAGGCTTTATGTTTTTCGGAATTGTCTTTAAGGTTTCTTCGAGTTGGTTTGTCGGCTTTGAACTGTCTTGTTGTAACGTGTCAATTAGTGATGCTGTTTTTTCGTCCTGCGTTTTCTTTGTTGAACTGTCACAAGAAAAAAGGAAGGTCAAAGCGAAAAATGATATGATTAACGGTGTCTTCATGTTCTAGCCCCTTATAAATCGGACACGGTTTGACAAACTTCGGTTATTTGGTTTTCATTTCCTAATTTAATTTTTGATTCATTTTCGTTAAAATCTTTAATAAATTGTTCAGGTGTTCTGTAATTTAAAGAACCATGTAATCTTTCTTCGTTGTAGCACTTCATAAATCTCCAGATTGCAGATTTCATTTCATCAAATGAGGTGTAATCATTCCTTCGTAAAAATTCTCTTTCTAAAATACTGTGAAAGGCTTCAATATGACCATCATCTTCAGGTGTTGCTATGTTTTTAAATTCATGGTTAATGTTATGATAGTGAAAATATCCACGCACATCATTTGCAATAAACTGACTACCATTATCATTTCTGATAGTTATTTTTTTAAAGTCATTCAAATAACTTTTAAGTGATTGCCATAAATTAATTACATCCATTTTTCTTACGCTACGTTTAAAAACATGGCCAATCACTTTTCTGCTGTATACATCAATAATGCTTAGTAAGTAGGCATTTCTTCTTTCTTCAGGTATATAAATGTATTTTATATCCATTTCAAAATAAGTTAGAGGCCTTTCTACTAAAGGTTTTCTGAACTTAATAAAATTTCTTTTGCCACTTGTTCTAATTCTCTGAGGTTTTAAAAGGTTGTAGTTTTTCATTATGCGATAAACCTTTTTTTTATTAATCACAAAGCCATCGATTGTCAACTGTTTAGTTATCTTAAAATACCCATAACTTAGAAACTCATGATCAAGCAAATCTTTCACGCTTGTAAGAACTCTTTCTTCAGGCACTGTGTCGTTTTTAAACACCGTTACCACGCTTAGCTTTCTTCCTAGCTTGTTATCTTTATTTAAGTAATAAATCACGCTACGTTGTATTTCTGTTATCCTGCAAACTTCTTTTTTCATATAACCTCTTTCGATAAACATTTTCGCAACTAAAATCTTTTCCCGGTTCGAAGAAATTTTTTTTTTAAAAGCTCTTCTTTGATTTCTACTGTCAAAGCCAGCTTAGCTACTAATTTCTTTAGCTGTATATTCTCTTCCTTTAATGCTTTTAGCTCAGGATCTATTTTTGAACCGTAAGATAAGGCCTTGGAACCCCCATTCTGTAATTTATCTCTCCAACGATAAATCTGTCTGGACGAAACATTATACTTCAAGGATGTTTCTGTAAAGCCAATTTGTTCTGCTTCCTGAACAATCTTTACTTTTTCTTCTAATGTTAATTTTCTTGTACTCATAGTTATTTGATTTAAAGTTAATTAATTTAACTTTGTCACTACGAGTCTGATCTATTAGGGGGCTAGAACAGTTTTACCACTATTGGTTGTAAACAATACCAAGTTTTTTCATTGGTATTACGAATTTCTTTTGGCTTAAATTCGTTGATGTCATTCAATAAATCTGTCACTTGTTGCTCTGTCCAACGATAACCTCTTTGAAATGATGGTATAAAGAAATTAGATTTCAGTAAATCGTTGATCGTTTTTATTGATATGTTATTATTTGCTATTGTCTATATTTTGGGTGGGCTTAGTTTGCGTCTTTTACGTCTATCTGTTCAAGTTTGAACGGTTGTCCTATGGGGTTGCCTTGGAAAATTCATTTTGAAGACAGCGTAATGTGATAAAAGAAAAAATCCCACAAAGTGGGATTTTTTTGTCAGTGTAAATTAGATTAATTATCCCAAAGATCAACTCCAGAGTCAATAATACCTCCTATGAAATCTTTGCTTGTTCGAAGTCTTTTGGATGCGTATTGAATAGCCGTTTTGTCATTTTTAAGAGCAGCTAGAACAATTTCTTCGTTGTCTTTTAAATCAGCGGCTGCGTATTCCAGAGAAGACCCAGATTGATTTACAGCAGTTAATACAACATCTTTTTTAGATTTTAATGCCGCACTAGCGAAGCTTAAAGCGTATCCGTCGTTAAATACGGCTTGTATAACAATATCTTCATCACTTCTAAATGAAGGGTCTGCGTATTCTAGCATTCTGCCATTTTTCGAAGTGGCTAAATCTACATACTCTCGAACAGCGCGAATAGATTCTCCAGCATATTGGAAAGCGCCTACATCGTCACGGGTGAATACCAATTTGAAAACATCTACGTTAGAACGGATGCGTTCAGAGGCATATTCAAATGCGCCATTTTCTTTTTTAAGAAGATTCATTATAAATTCATCATTGTCACGTATTGCTTCAGAAGCATCGCGAAGAGCATAAACGGAGTCGTCGCATGCGATTTTCACTATTTCGAGGTTGCTTCTTATAGCTTTGCTGAAGTTAGATAGTTGTGAGCCATTCTCTTTTAAAATAGACTTGGCTAACTCCGCATCGTTGCGGAAAGATTCCGCAGCATATTGAATTGAACCGGCACTATCTGCAATTGCTGCCATTACAACGTCTTTATCGGCACGCAAAGCTTCGGTCGCATAATCTAATTCGTTGCCATCTTTTGAAACAACCGATAAAACAATTTCTTTATTACCACGAAATTCATCAGAAGTGTATCGCAAAATGCTGCCGTAACCTTCTTCAGAGGCAATAGCTAACTTAACAAACTCTTCTTTCATGCGTATCGCATCAGATGCATATTGGAAAGCACCCTTAGAAGAGGTAAGAGCAACTCTAACAATAGATTCATCAGCTCTAAGTTTTTCACTGGCGTATTGAATTGAGCTTCCATCTTGCGTAACCGCAGCGAGAACTATTTCTGGATCTTTGCGCAATACCTCATGAGCATATTCTAAAGCTCCGCCACAATTGGTAACTGCAGACAAGATAATATCTCTTTTCTTGCGAACGGGAAAATCAGCATATTTAATTGAATTTCCAGATTGCTTCACAGCTTCATGTACAATTTCTTCATCACCTCTATATTCTACAGAAATATATTCAAGAGCATCGCCGTTCTCTTTGCAAAATTCTAAAGCGAAGTTTCTGTCTTTCATGAACTCCGCAGGAGCATCAGACGGATTGTAATAATCGTTTTCTTGCAGCCAAGAGCGTTGCTCCTGAGTTAATTTACTTTTCATTTTTTTTTAGTTTTTTAATTTCCACAAATATAGAAATTATTATTTGGTTTTTAGCGTTTTTAGTGGGTAAGTTAAAATTCCTATGATCTATTTATGATTTTTGCTTGATTTGAATTATTCACTGGCTTTTTTTAAGTGTATTGAATTTCATGCATTCATATATTCTAAATTGTCTGCATTAGCGAAGTTTTTACTCTTTCTAATTGATTAACTAACGCAAAAGCGAATGCATGTTAGGAGAGCAAGATAACTTACCTATAACGTTTTGCAGCTTGGCGAAGTGGCGGATTTCGGAGCGCAAAACTGTCAATACACCACAAAAGTTGATGCGAGGTAGAATGTTCAATTAACCACGTCACCCGCCATTGAGCCAAACGCCTCTTAAAGCCAGGTTTTCTTTATTCTATACTTTTTACCTTTTCGCTAAACTCTTGTTCTGTCATTCTTCCTTTGGAAACTTTTTTAGCCCACACAAGGACCTCTTCTTTATCATCCTCATCGGATATTTCGTGCAACCACTCTGTTAGGTTGGTTGATGAACGCGCTAATATTGCTTCCTTAAAAAAGTCATTTTTCCAATTAACAAAATGCTTAAACCCATAAAATTTATTTTCTAAAACAGAACCGGATTTGGGTTGGGCCACCGCTAAGATATACGTGGTTAAACCAATAAGCTGAAAGCCTTTTAAAGATCATTCTCTTTCTTAGTTTGTAGCTTTTATAGTGTTTCATTATACCTAAATACGAGTTCATAATGCTCAAAATAGCTGCCTTTTCTTCTTTAGTGGGTTTGTGGTCGTCCTGATAATTGTTTAGATACATTTTCAACCGCCTCATTGATTTGAACAACTGTTTCACGCTCTGTAAATCAATGTTAGTAGTTCTATCGTCTCTTTCTTCAAACTCTCACCTACAGTGTACTTATACTCCTTGCTAAAATCTTTCGTAAATCGAAAAATAGCAAGTAATAAATCATAAGTAGATTTATAAACAGGTAAATTGCTGTAAAGCGCCATTTTTAAAAAAATCGACCGCTTCGCGGTAAATTATCAAATTGTCAAATGAACCAATTAATTCTAATCCCTGAGGCAACGGACAGAAAACCCATCCTGCTTATTATTACTGCCCCTGTAGACATAGACATTGTCGTAACTCAGGAAACGGACCCAGGCACTGCTCGTAATGTCCTCCGTAGAACTCCACCAGCCACCACCGTATCCAATGTTGCCGAAGAGCGTACCATTGAAGTCACGGCCACCGCCAGGAAGACCACAGAAGCCACTGGTATTCGAGCCATTGGCTGAGTGGGTTACCTCTGGTGCATCAATACTTCGGGTATCTTTGCAAGTATGACATGGTACTTTTCTTCTATATTCATCATTCCAATTTACACAATTTTGGCAGGTTTTTGATCCTCCTGTCGTGTAACTATTCCACCCACTTTTGCTTTTCATTTTTGTTCCTACAACTTTTTCTCCACCTAAAAAGTCGGTAAGTTTTGTCCATTCGGCATCGGAAGGAATATGATACCCTTCAGGTGCTAGACCTCTTGAATCGATTACCGCATACCAATTATACAGCTTACCATATTTTGCACCATTCGCTAGGTCATTTTCATAATAGCACCAAGCTGGTTGTTTGTTTTGTCCTGCTTTTTCCCATTCCTCACCTGTCTTTGCTTGAGGTATTGGCTCTCCATTTCTAAAGGTGCTTACATTTAAATTCTTGGTCATCCATACTTGGGTTCCAATGATTACGGTTTGGGCATATGAGATACAGCCAAAGCCTATTAAAAGGATAAAAATTAAACTTACTTTTTTCATTTTTTTTGTTTTTAAATTGTTCCCTACTCTGTTAAAAAGGCTTTTCGGATTATGCCTGTCAAATTTATTGTTTTTTTCTGTCGTGTTTTTACCAATGAACGCAAACGTTTTGCGTGTAGGCGATGTTGCATTGTGTTGCGCCTGCGGCAAGGCAATATTGCTTACACGCTGTTAGCGTATCGTTGTTTAAAATGATCTGATTGCTCTAACATGTGCTATTCTGTCTTTCGGCATATCGCCATCTAGCCAATTACCATTTACATAAAATGCACGATCGTTATCATTTTCACTACTTGACCAGTAATATGCTTCTTGTTTTATAAGTCCCATTTTGAAAATTTTCTTGAGTTCTTCAAAACTTGGCAAATACCAATCATTATAACCATTGTGCCTCGATTCTGTACATATTCTAGCTGCAGTTGCAGCGGGTTTTTTACTGAATAAACCTGATGACCAACTGGCTTTTTCAACTATTATTCGTGTATTATTTTTTCCACTACCAATTTTTTTACTTGTACCAATAATTCCAATACCACCCCAATTTGCATGGCCTTTCATTTTAATTGTATTGCGACCAAGTTCAGGATGGTTTACTACAAGGCTATATTCTTTGGCCTCAGTGACATCTGATTCAGCAACAATAAGACCATTTTGTCCATTTTCATCTATATGAAAAACAATGCCACCTTGATATTTGGAGCCTATTTTAACCTTATCATTTATTAAAGAATTTTTTATTTTATTGAATTCTAATTGTATTTGCTTTAATTGACTAGCAGGTAGAGTTTTTATTTGATTCAAACTCTTCACATATTCTTCGATAGATTTAGCAGATATTGTACAAAATAAAGACGATTGTATTTCATTTATAAATGGATTTATAAGAGCAATTTGCTTTTTGTACTCCTTTTCTTCTTGTTCAATAGCACCTTCCTTCCTTAGATCAGAATCGAATTCAATTCTTATTGTTTCGCTAATTTTTCCCAATTGATTAAAAGCCTCTTCAGCGTTAAGAATTTTTAATAATGATAGGACATCTAGATATTTATTTCTTTTAGATTCGTTAAATGTTCTGTACTGATTTTTGTCTTGTAATTTATTGATTTGAATATCTATTTGACTATATGTTTTTTCAACTATTTTCTGAAGTGATGTTAATTCAGATTTTTTCTTTAATAATGTAATTAGTTTTTCAGAATAAAGAAATTCTGTTTTTAGTTCATTCAAATCGGCAATAATTTCAAGTACTTTATTTGATTTAATACCTTCACCCCTTGCAATTACATTTTCAATATCATTAACTAGCTTGTTCGTTTTACCTTCAATGTATTCAGCCACTTTAGGCTCACCAGCAATATCAAGGTCAGTTAATTGAACAATTGCATCAAAAAAATGTGGGTTTAAATCTATTGATTGATCTAAATTTTCTAAGGCTTCTTGTACGTTGCCATTGCGAAATTGATATTTAGAGAGTAAAAATTGATTTTTGGGTTCGGGATTATACTTAAAGGCTTTATTTTGATTTAATACAGCCTCATCAAATTCGCCGAGAACATAAGCTGCAAAAGCAGCTTTTTCATATGAGTCTGAGGTTAACATCTGAAGTTTTTCAATAGAATTATTTACTTCAGAATTTGGAGAATTAAAATTAGTTGTTAAAACATTCGCTAATCTAACCGCCTTTGGATCACTCTCTACACTTGAATATTTAGCTGCTTTCTTAAAATATTCTAAAGCTTTTTCTGGATTAATAAATTTATCAGCATATAAGTATATACATCCAATTCTATGAAGCACAAAATAATCTTGTTTCATTAAAGCTTCAGCTTTCAATAGTTCTTCTAAAGCGTCTACAAATAAATCAGAATCCTTTTGTGCATTAACAAAAAATTTTAAACCTAACTCAATACAGTATTGCCTTTCTTTTTCACTATCAGGAACTCGTAAAAGTTCTGAAATATTATGAAGCAGAAGATTGCTAATTTTTTGTTGCTCAATTTGTATGTCAATTTTTCTATTAATGAAAGTTAAACTCTCATTTGATTTCGAAAATATATTTTCTATTTGAGTCCCTAAATTATTTATTGCATTGACTGTTTGGTTAGTGTTTTCAATTGTCAAGAATGATAAAATATTTAATCCTTTTCCAATCTCATTGCCAACTTTGTGTATGGCATTAACCTGTTCTTTTGATGCAGTCTGAATATATTTTCCAACTGTATCGGCTCCATATTTAACTAAAGAGATGTCTTTTCTGTAATCTAGGTAACTATCAATTACGCTAGCCCCTTCTTTCCACGGGCGCCAGTAATTAAAGGCGAATGATGGTATTGATGGCGTTATGTTATTCATGATTTAATATTTAATAAAATTTTCCGATTCAAAAATAATAGGAATTTCACTAGGCTCTGATTTTCTAAATTCCTCCTGGTATTTGAAGTAAACACTGTAATCGGTTATTTTACTCCAAGGAGATTTATTTTTATGCTCTCTAAAAATTCTTTCCTTTATAATCCGATCAATCGGGATATGAAAATAATCATAATTCTTTTCGATACCTGGAATGCCATATTTACCAATTATAAGCCAATATTTTAATGACATATTTATCCATTTTTGTATCTGACCAAATGATAATATTTTCCATTTATTTTTAATTTGATTAGATAACTCTTGGTGAAAGGAATCAAACTCAGTTTGATTTTTAAACCTCTTCAAAAGTAGTTTCGAAAGTTCTACCTCTAAATAATCAGCAATTTGATTTTTTTTCCTTTCTCTGTTGCTTTTTGATTCCTTGCCTAGTTCTAAAGTCCTGTTAAAATCTCTGTAAGCGCGTAAAATAGCATTGCGTTTATGATTACCGTCCTTTCCGAAGTATAAATGAATAAGTGTTTGAAATTTTAAATCTTCTTTCATAATAAATTTTAATTAACAATGTACGCTAACGTTTTGCGTGTAGGCGATGTTGCCTTGTGTTGCGCCTGCGGCAAGGCAATATTGCTTACACGCTGTTATGGGCAGGCTTAATTTAAGTGGCTATTTTGAATCGCAAAATTTTTCGCAATTTTCTTTATTCTTAAATTTATAAAATAAATGGTTTTCAAGTTGTTCAGGTGTGAATTCACCAAAATGTAGTGTTGGATCTTCATTAGAAGAATAGTAAATTTGGTAGATGGTCTTTCCTCCTTTTGAAATTGGATAAATTGGCTCATTCGTAATAAGGTCAAAAAGCGTGTATTCTTTCTTCCAAAAAACATTTGCTACATCTAATCGCGATTCCGGATTTCTTGAAATGACTGTTGCTGTTTTATTGTTTTCTTTGGTTGTATTGTTTTCATTGGGTTCCTTTGGGTTGGATGTATTCACCCCACAACTTGTTAGAATAAATGAAGCAAATAATATTGCTACGAAAATTGTCTTTACTTTTTTCATTTTTATTTAGTTTAAATGTTGTTCTTACTCTTTTGGATTTTCAGATTACTCCCTATTTTTTTTAGTGGTTTTCTTGTCTCCACTTGTTTATTTACTTTTTTGTCACATTGGATGGTCAATCCTTTGGCTTTCGCAGACCGTATTGTTTTTTAAACTTGCCCATAACGGTTGGCAGATTTGCGATGTGGCGGGCTTAGTAGTACTATTTTTCATTTTACCTCAAATGTTTATTAGAAGCAGAATGTTTCAATAACCACTAAACCCGCCATATCCGCAAATGTGCTGTTATGGGCTGGTTTTTTATTTTTTTGGTAATGATTGGTATGAGTTGTTTCGTTCATCATCGGATAATCCAAGTAGTTTTGCAACGTCCATTATTAATCGCCATTCTTTATCAGATATGTTATTTGTTAAATCATCTTCTCTTGAAATTTGTGCCATTCTGATCATATAACCAACTGTTCTTATTTTCCATTCTTTTCCACAGCCTCTTAGGGCTTTACAAGCTTCATTAATAATACTATCACGTGTACTTAATGAAGCCTGCTTTTCATTGAAATTAGACCAATTCATATTTATATCTTCAATTGAATTTATTTTATTCATAAACTCATTTTCATCTGTTGTATAACCGTTCTCAGCACCGGTTACTTTGTCAGCTATTGCAACACTCCAAATGAGGTGTAACATAGCATCGTGTTTGTACATTTCTTGTTCCATTGTATTTTAATTAAATTTTACTCCTACTCTTATGGGTTTTCAGATTCCCCCTGTTTTTTTAGTGGTTTTCTTGTCTCCACTTTTGTTTTCAATTTTGCAAAATATCTTTTAGGAACTATTAAAGTTTTCCTTAGGCGGCTCTATTGTCTGTCGTTTTTCGTTTGGTTGTCTTTTCATAAACTTGCCCATAACGTTTTGCAGATTTGCGATGGGCGGGCTTTTCAGCACAAATGTTTATTCGGAGCACAAAACTTTTGGCAACCACAAAACTATCTGCGGAGCACGAAACCCCGCCTATTGCAAATGTGCTGTTGGTGGCAGTATTTCTCTCGTTCTTAGTCCTTATTCCATTCTTTAATTATTTCAAATGCTTTTTGACTTTTAACAATGTCTAAATGTTTTACACTATCCAATATTTCTAAACGAACATGTTTTTCTGCTACTTTAAATGTAATAGGAAATTGTTCATGATAAAAACTCTCGTCTTGTTTACCAACCAAAACTAAACAAGGGATATTAATATTTTTAATTTCTTCTTTATGATTTTTTGGGTTGAAATTTATTGTCATATTGAACGAATAGGAAGGGACTTGTAACGTATCATTAATATTTTCTGGGCGATTGAAAAATAAAACTGGCAAGCTGTTTAAGGTTTTAAAACCTACTCTATTTAACATAGACAGACCGATGATTCTTTTCATGGCAACTTTAACCCATCCACCACTATTGGGTTTAACGGTCGGTGCATCATGTCCTAAATAAGGTGCAAGCAGAATTGCCTTATCCACCTTGCTGTTTTTCGGATTTCCAATAAATCTCAAAACGAAACCTCCACCAGAAGAATGTCCTGCTAATATTATTTTTTTTGCTCCAAGATTTTTTTTACTGAATTGAATCAAATCCTCAATGTCATTTTCAAGTTGTCCTATGAAATCAATATCTCCTCTTGTTCCATTGTTTCTTCCATGTCCTCTCATGTCTGGCGTTAGGACCGTAGCAATATTTGCTTTTGAAATTGAATCTGCTAAATTCGATAAATATCTACTTTCTGACCCAGAACCATGAATTAAAATTAGCACATCTTTATTCTCACTATTATAAACTCTACTGAAAATCTCGTAATTGTCTCTTGTTTTAATCCATTGTTCTTTTCCCAAATAGGGATTTGAGTTTTTCTTGATTGAAGTGTAATCATAGTTTTCAACATTTTTCTCAATATTGATTGGCCAATAAATAAGAACCAAACATATTAGTAAGTAAACAATAATGCTTATAATGAGCGATTTACCAATTCGTTTGCCAATTTTTCCCCACATATTTTTTGTTGTTTTGTATTATCCAAGTTAAGGTTGAGTATTTTTTTTACTATTGCCACCAACTTGTTTATACCCGCCATAAAATGGCGGGTATAATACCTATATGGGTATAATAACCGCCATAAATTGGCTAATATTTATTTTAGTGAATTTAATCATTTTTTATAAATAATCAAATGGTGAAATGATTTTTTGGATATTTTTTGTACTCACATGTGTATAGATTTCTGTTGTTTTACTACTACTATGTCCTAATATTTCTTGTATATATCTTAAATCTGTTCCATTTTCTAATAAATGCGTTGCATAACTATGCCTCAACCAATGTAAACTAACTGGTTTTTTAATTTGGCATTTTACTATGGCTTGTTTAAGCACATTTTGTAAACTTCTTTCATCATATGGCTCTCCTTGTTTTTGTCCTTCAAATAGCCATTCTTTTGGTTTATGTAAATGATAATAGTCTCGCAACATTAAAATAATTTTATTACTCAATGGTGTTATTCTGTCTTTCCTTCCTTTTGATTGTTTAATTATTAAAATATTTCGTTTGCTATCTAAATGTTCTGGTTTTAATCGTAACATTTCTCCACATCTTAAACCACAACTATATATTAAACTCAGCATGGCTTTATGTTTTATGTTGCTATGTGCGTTCAGTATTAATTTTATTTCTTCTTTACTCAATACATTAGGTAATAGTTTTTGAGTTTTTGGTCTGTGAATTAATTCGGGTTGTAATTGTTTATTCTCAATGCTTCTAAAAAATAATTTTACTGCATTAACAATTTGATTTTGATACGAGGCAGAATAATGGTTAGCTAATATGTATTCATTATTGAAAATTATTAAATCTTCATTTGTAATTTCGCTCAGATTTTTAGTTGAAAAATATCTCAAAAAAGTTTGTATCGAATCCATATAAGTTCCAATAGTGTTTCGACTATAGCGCTTGCTTTGTAACCAATAGTTAAATTTGTTAATTTTTTCTTTTTGTTCTATATTTAAATTAGGTAAAGCATCACTAGGTTTTTTAATTTTAACTTGGCTTGGTTTAATTACATCTTCATATTTGTTTAATAATTTTATGGTAATTCCTTTGGCCTCAAAAGTGTTTTTAATTAGCTGCAAGGCCTCTGCGTAATAAGTTATATACCAACATTTATTAGTTTGACTCCATTTTGCATCGGCAATTTTCTTAACTAATTCTATAGTTGCAGAATCGTATTTAAAATTTATAAATATTTTTTCCTTATTATTATATAAGGCATGAGCAATATTAATTTCTTTAACCATTATTCTAAATTACTTTAAAAACACGTAAATGCTTGCTATTGATTATAGCAATTTTATAAGGCCACTAAAATAGATGCTCAAAATAATAAATAGATTTTTTTAATCTAATTTTAAAGAGGTGTTGCCAATAACAACTCCATCGCAGGTAATTTCAATAATATAATTTCCTGGCACATACTCGCCCTGGCCTTCGCAATAAGTAACTCCAATTAATTCGGCATTGGCATAATTTAAAGTTTCTTTTCCAGCAAAATAACCGCTGCTTTGGTTAAAATTAAAGCGGCAATTATCATCATAACTTTTAGCTAGTTCTTTCCCATCTGGCGTCATTATTCTTACGTAAATTGTTTTTTCGCCTGCCTTAGCAATTTTATTTTCACCTAAACTAAAACTAACTTTTATTTTTTCTGTTTTTCGAGCCTTGTTAGTTTCTGATTCTTTTTTACCCCCACGTTTATATAAAACAGCTTTTGCACTAATATTAAAACAACTTAAAATACTACCTTTTGCAATGGTACTTTTTAATTCGTCTTTTTCTTTTATTAATACACTTTGTTTTTCTTTTTCAGAACCTAATTGTTTTAGTACTGTTTTTTTTTCGGCGACTAAGGTTTGGTTGAGTGTGTTTAAAGAATCAATAG
>Ga0209297_1000133_pt1 | contig 48490 bp, 50 predicted proteins | sample S_130805_MF_Meta_FD_187322 | JGI IMG/M metagenome (GOLD analysis project Ga0209297, IMG submission 187322) | Freshwater microbial communities from Lake Simoncouche, Canada to study carbon cycling - S_130805_MF_MetaG (SPAdes) (version 2) | ecosystem: Environmental > Aquatic > Freshwater > Lake ...
GCAATCATTGGGAACTGAAGTGCTCCATCTTTTGCCATCTGGTTCAGACGAATAACTCCTGTTGTGGTCTCTTCGCAGCCACCAGCGATATTAGGAATTAACTCTTTGCGAGTTGTGTGAAGAGTGTTTACGAGATCGCAACCATCATCGAAAACTTGGTGTGGTTCGATATCAAGAGATGCGTTGATGTGCTTGTAGTAACCATCGCGGTCAACAGCGTTGCGAGCAAAAACTGAGATTCCATATTCATGGACCAAAGCCGCTGCAGTGTCATCTTGAGTTGAAAGTGGATTTGATGCACATAGGGCGATATCTGCGCCGCCAGCTTTTAGAACACGCATCAAGACAGCTGTCTCAGTTGTTACGTGCATGCATGCGGAGATGCGAACACCAGCAAATGGTTGTGACTTTTCAAAACGTGCACGGATTTGAGAAAGAACAGGCATATTGCGCTCTGCCCATTCAATGCGCATGCGTCCCTGTGTTGCAAGAGATGCATCTGCAATATCGTGCTTTGGAAGAGTAGATGTAACTGGTACGTTCACGAAAAGCTCCTTTTATCGACTGCGGTCAGGAGCATAGGTTACTGCCACCACGCCTAAAGCGAGCAATGAAGACGCGCACCTAGCCTCGAATAAGGGCGAGAACCTCATCACGTAGCTCTTGCATGCGCTCTGGTGACTTGGCCTCAACGTTGAGTCTGAGCAGCGGCTCTGTATTTGAGGGCCGCAGGTTAAACCACCATGTGTCGCCATTGACTGTGAGTCCATCAAGATGATCCGTTGTGACCCCAGCCATTGAACTATATGTGGATTCAACTAAAGCAGTTGCTGCTTGCGTATCGGCAACTGTCGAATTGATTTCACCACTAAGGCAATACCTCTGATAGGGCTTTAAAATCTCAGACATAGATTTATCAGACTCACCTAATGCTGCGATTGCATGCAGGGCCGCAAGTGCTCCTGAATCCGCTCTCCAGAAATCATCAAAATAGAAGTGGCCTGAATGTTCCCCACCGAAAATCGCTTTACTCTCGGCCATCATTTTCTTTATATAAGAATGACCAACACGTGAGCGAAGACCAACCCCACCATTTTCTTCAATTACTTCTAACACAGCCCTAGATGAGATCAAATTATAAATAATCGTAGATCCAGGGTTCTTCTTTAACTCGCGCTGCGCAATCAAAGACGTTAAATCGGATGGATTAACTGCATTTGCTTTCTCATCAACTAAAAAGCAACGATCGGCATCACCATCAAAAGCTAAGCCTAGGTCTGCGCCGTGTTCGATAACTGCCTTTTGAAGATCTCTTAGATTCTTTTCATCTATTGGATTCGCCTCGTGATTAGGGAAGGTTCCATCTAGTTCAAAATACATTGGGATTAATTCGCAGTTTAAACGGGCAAATATCGCCGGCGTGATTAGGGAAGGTTCCATCTAGTTCAAAATACATTGGTATGACTTCACAGTTTAAGCGCGCAAATATCGCTGGTGCTGTGTGCCCAGCCATTCCATTTCCCGCATCAACAACGATTTTTAGTGGGCGGATATTAGAAAGATCTACCAGGCTTAAAAGGTGGTCTACATACTCATCGAGCATGTCCCGATGAGTCTCAACCCCGACCGAGCGAAGTTCAAGTGCTGAGCCCTTTCGAACAAAGTTTTCAATTGTAAGTAAGCCTGACTCTTTACCAATAGGTCGCGCACTACTGAGACAGAGTTTTATGCCGTTGTATTCTGCAGGATTATGGCTTGCCGTAAACATTGCACCAGGAAGGCCAAGTTTGCCTGAAGCAAAATACAACATATCTGTTGAGGCTAATCCAATACGTATTACATCCATTCCTAAAGAGGTGACTCCTGCAGAAAATGCCTCTGCAAGTGGGATTGAAGATGGACGCATATCTTCACCAATGACAACTGTTCCTGGCTCACGCTGTTGCTGAAGAAAGTGTGCGAATGCAACCCCTGTAGCAAATGTGAAATCTGGATTTATTTCTACATCAACTAGTCCACGAATGTCATAGGCTTTAAAGATATTTGCTATTTCTTGCGACATTAATTAATCCTTACGATGGAACGGCTCGAAGATGTCCTCGGCGCCCAATTGAAGCATGTGAAGTATCTTCACCCACAACAGCAGGTGATTCTTCACTTCGCTTTCCAACCTCACGCACTGCATCTGCGATTGCCATTAAGTCATCATCGGTTGGACCAGGTTCATTTCCTGTTAGCTCTTGCTTTATAACATTCCATCCATGTGGAACTTTCAAACGCTCACCATGAGTTGCACATAGATCATATGCATGTGGTTCGGAATACGTTGCAAGTGGTCCCACTACGGCAGTTGATTCAGCATAAATATAAGTAAGAGTCATCATGGCAACTGAACGGCAGCCCACACGAGAGCAAGCTCGTCCGACGTGTGCTGGTGACTTCATGGTTAGAACATTAGTGGCCCGTGTGCCAATTTTTAGGGATTGCTAGGGATTTAAAACACGAATGTTTGAATTTGGAACTTCTACTCGTGTGAGAGCACTGCCGTTTTGGATAGGAATAAATCCATAACCATTACTTGAGGCTATAAGAGCGCCAGCAAAGACCCCTTTACTGCTGGAAACAATCGTTATTGACCGTGAGTTTTCAGGAACGCGCCATGTTGCAATATCACTGCCCTTGATTACTTTGCTGAGAGTTTTTCCATTTATTAACTTAGCTTGGACTTTGACTGAAATTGAATCCCCAGCAAATGCAATCAGTGGAGATAGTCCAGTCACAGCAATAGACATCGGTGTAAGGGGTGGTGTGGCTGTACTCCAAACAAAGTCTTTATGCCCACTGATTGTCACTGATGAAGAGACCGAGGCAACTACTGGCTCTGCAGACGTGATTCGAACAGCAAAGGCGCTTGCTGAGATTTTGGGCTCTAATGAAAACTCAGAGACAACACCAGCATCAATAGAGCGTGAACTCATGCCAACAGGAACAAAGCTGCCATCAGCAGATAGAACTTCAAGGGTGAAAGTTGTATTGACTTCACCTGGTGTAAGAATTCGCAGCGTATGTGATGCAGATGCCTTTTGACCCTTTTTAGGAAGCTGATTAGGGATAGCTGGGATTACAACTTCTTTGCTTGCCATCGGATATGAGTTAACAAAATCTCCACCAAGTGCTTTTAATCCAGCGCCTTGTTCATCAATCATGAATGCATTTACGCGGCCAGATCGTGGAATCACTTGAACAGCCAAAGTTTTATCACCAGGGGCAAGTGAGTCAATGGAAAGTTGCATGTAGCTCTTTGACTTTAAATTTACAGACTTAATCGGTTGCTTTGCATTCTCGGTATAACTTTGAATGTCTACGATGGCATCACTTAATCCGCTATTGATAAGCATTAATCGACCGCGAGTTGTGACGTTAGCTGTTCCACCAACAAACCAAGCTGCAGCACTGGGTCCAGAACATAACGTTCCTCCGGCCCAACTTCCCGTTCTGCTTTGCCAAATAAGCGGAGTAGTTCCTTGGGCTGAAATCACTAAGGAATCTTTTGATACCGGAAAGCGAAGTGCATTAAATGGCAGCGTCTTACTGCTTCGATTTTCTAAACGTTGGTACTGAGTTTTGCGTGAAGAAATAGATATCTGAGAAGTTAAACCATTAAGTGTCGGAGGACAAACCACCGCTGGATAGCTTTCAGAGTAGTTGCTTGGCTTTGAGACTGAAGTAAGCCCCGATGCAATGAGAAAACTGGCTACAAGTGCAGCTACATAAAGAAGAGGCTTTTTGAATTTCATGCCAGCTCCTTCTCTGAAATTTCACGTTTTCTACGGCCAGCCGGTGCTGCCAAGACAATGACGAGCGTCCAAGCAATCAACTGCAGTGAAAGCCATGCTCGCCTGATAGTTCCATCATGAAGCAGAGATATTTCTCCAGCCTCTTTCACCTGGAACTGTGGCAATGACTGTTCATCTTTAGCACGATCTAATCGATATCCATTTTGCAGAATTTGCCATGAACGATCAAAAGTTTCAGTCAAAGTAATTGAACCTGGGCCATTGACTGTTGTGCGAGCACCCACTTCACCGGCTTCTAAAACAGAACGTGTTCCATCTTTTGCGGTGAAAATAATTCGACCAGTAACACCAGTGACTCTCCAAACAACGCCAGCAGAGGTTGCTGAAGTACGTGCGAATCCACCAAGACCATCAATAGTTCGAATCACATTTCGGCTAAAGGGATTTTTAACAAAGACATACTTAATTCCATAAGCAGAAAAAACTTGACTGCTACTAATTCCAGAGCCATCAATGAGTTCCTGGGCTGCAATCTCAATCTCTCGTACTTGCCCCGGTGCAACATCGGGCTCTCCTAGTGAAATATCTTCACCGCGTGAGATGTAGTACTGAATTGATTTTGAATTTGCCGATCCAACTTCACGTAAGACTAAGGTTTTCGTGTCAGCTTCAGCAGTTAGGAATGCTGGCATTACGCGCTTCATATTGCTCTGCACTGGGGAATTGGCACCGGCAGTAATTGACCAACCAATACTTGAAACTGAATAAAGTGCGGTAATAATCAAAAGTAAACCAGCCAAGATATGGCGATAGTGAATATTGCTTGCAATCAGCACAGTTCGCAGGCGATCTAGAATTACAACACCAGCTGCGACAGAGGCAAGAGTTGCACCAACTAATAGTGTTCCAACCCATGTAGTTGTACCCGAGCTATTACCGTGCACCGTAATCGAGATTGATGAAAATAAAACCGCTGCGCACATAAATGAGATACCAACTTGTGCAAAAGAACGTGCATGAGATGATGAAAAAAGAGCAATGATCAGTAGGAGCAGAATTGGACTAATTGTCCACCAAGGTAGAGAACCAGCACCGCCTGGATTACCTGAAAGAACTAGTGCAGTAGAGCCTCCTGCAAGGTTAAGACCTGGTTCGGCAAGAAAACGTGCAGGGCGAATGAGTGCTTCAAATGAATAGGGCGCGGCAAGTATGAATGGGAATATTAACAACGTTAGACGCTTATACATTCGTGCAAGGAATTGCGGCTTCTCTAGTTTTTCATCGTAATCAGTCACAATTGCAAAGCCGATAACTCCCAGGCTCACAAGGGTTGTAGTCAAAGTAAATGAAGTTAATAGTGCTAACAAAATACTTAACCCATAGATGCGACGCCAGCTATTGAGCTCTACTTGCTTCCAGTTACTTAAAATCATTGGAATTTGAGGTGCAATCATTAAAGCGACAAGAGTTGCTAAGCGCCCTGAGTTCACAGAGGCCAGAGCAACTGGAGATAGTGCATATAAGAAACTTGCAGGGATAGTTATAAATTGATTACTTGAAAGCTTTCGTAGGAATGTGTGGCCTGACCACATAATCAAAAGAGGCGCTGCCAAAAAGAACACTGTTATAAGAAGCGGAGCTTTACCAAGCAGCAGAGTTGATGCCATTGCAACAACAGCGATCCAAGCCGGGGATGCATGTGAACTACCCATTCCAACTTGGTGCCATGATTCAAAATAGAGGTCCCATAAATCTCGGGCACCACTTGGTGATGCTGCAAGTGCACCGCCGTTTAATGCCCCAAAACGATTGCGGGATTGAATGAGAGTAATTATGGCAAGGAGCAGATATCCAAAAATTGCTGGATTTTTCAGTAATTTACTTATCTGGAAACGTTGAGTTGGAACCAGTAAGTCTTCTTCTTCAAGTGAATTTAAGACAGATACAGATGAGCTCTCTGCAACAGGGATAACTTTTGCTCGAATAACCTCTGCAACCCGGGCTCCTGATAAACGAATCTGCGACCAGCGAGGTGGAATATAGGAAGAAATAACGCGGGCAGAAACTAACCGCTTTGTCTTCCTAAATTTTCTTGCTTTAACGATCTCGGCCGGCTTAATAATCAAAGTAGCAACAGCTAATAGCTCATCGGCTGCATACCCAGGAAGTTTTGCTAACAAATAGCCAATAGCTCGAGCCATTGCAGAAGCTAATAATTGAATTGAAAGCCACGGAATCATCCACCATGATGAGTTAGCTAATAAAACGTAAGCAGCATTGCGGCGATCAAGAAGTAATGGTCGATGTAGGAAAGCTCCGTTAACATCCACGCTACGTCGCTCTGAAGCCGAAGCTTGAGCATGGTGTGCAACGGCGGCAGTTGTGGCGATAACTCCATGACCTGCAACTCTGGCTCGCCAGCCAAAATCTATGTCATCGCGAAAGAGAGACAGATTTGAATCAAAACCGCCAAGTTCTTCGAAAATGTCACGGCGAATTAATGCACCTGCAGTACTAACTGAGAGAACATCATGAATACCATCATGTTGGCCTTGGTCATATTCATCGGTTTCAAGTCCGGTCCAGCGAGCACCGTTGCCAGCAATACTTATTCCAGCTTCAAGTATGTGTGTGCGATCGTGCCAACCAAGAAGTTTTGGGCCAACCATTGCAACTTGAGGTCGATCATCAATTGCTTCTAATAGTTTTTCAAGTGCAGTAGGTGTGGGTGCGCAGTCATCATGAATCAACCAAATCCACTCACTATTGCCTTCAATGTGTTTGGGCATCTTTGCTACTGCGAGCGCAACTGCATCACCAAATCCGCAATCGCGATCTGCTGCAATTAATGGAATGCGGGCAGCTTTAATAAGTTTTGTGGATGAATCATTGGAATCTGTATCAACTGCAACAATTTGATCTGCAGGTCTGGTTTGTGAAGCTAATGCAGCAACAACTGCAGGTAACCAAGTTTCACCGTCGTGTGTAACAACAATTGCGGTGACTAAATGTCTATCGGTTACTGCCACAACAAAACCACCATCTCTTAAAGAGTTGGGATTAAAAGATTACGCAGAACGGCGCTTTAAGCGACGACGTTCGCGCTCTGATAGTCCGCCCCAGATTCCAAAACGTTCGTCATGTGCAAGTGCGTATTCCAAACACTCTGAACGAACATCGCAGGAAAGACAGACACGCTTTGCTTCGCGAGTTGAGCCGCCCTTTTCGGGAAAGAATGCTTCTGGATCTGTTTGCGCACACAATGCGCGCTCTTGCCAAGAGAGTTCAATACTCTCGCCGGTCGCTAACGTGATCTTTGGGCCAGTTGTGGGGGTTGGGGAGTTCGTGGCTTCAGGTTTAATCGGCATAGTCGATTCTCCTTGAAAACTTCAGGTCTCATCCCTCTTGGAAAAGACTTACTTAAGAGTGAATTACACGCGTGTAAGTCGAATAAGTCAAGCCGAGATGACCCCTTATCGGAAGAGATTCACGCTTAAATCAGGCTGGGATTTCAATTATTTCTGAATTTGTCACAAAAGATCCCGATATTTTCACTGAATTAGCCACAACTGCCCCTGATGCGATAAATGAATTAATGATGGTCGCACCCGCACCCACTCGAGCTCCAGATTCAATAATGGAACCTGAAATCTGGGCACCCGCCCCCACTACGGCCCCACTAGAAACACAGCTACCCCCATCAATGTGCGCCGATGGGTCCACCTGTGCGCCTTTCATAATCAAGAAATCTTTGCCCACACTTTCAACAAGATCTGCAGTAAGTGCAGAAGAATCAGCTAAGCCTGCCACTAAATCTCTTGAACCCTTAAGCAGGGCTTGTGGTGTGCCAATGTCTAGCCAATAAGAATCATCTATGAAACCAAATACCTTGCCATGGCTGGCAACAAGGTCTGGGAAAACTTCTCTTTCAACACTGACAACTCGATCTGGCTCTATTGATTGGATGACCGAAGGTTTGAAAACATAGCACCCAGCATTAATGGTATTTGTTACTGGATTCTCCATTTTTTCTAGAAAAGCTGTAACGCGACCATCTGAATCAGTTGGAACACAACCATAAGTACGAGCATCTTCAACTGCAGTTAAATGCAGCGTTGCATCAGCCCCATTTTCTTCATGCTCTTGAATTTGTAGTGCCAAATTGTGTGAACTTAAAACATCACCATTAAATACAACAACTGATTCATCACCTGACAATAGTTTGGCTGCATTCCTAATCGCACCGCCTGTGCCCAAAGGCTCTTTTTCAACGGCATAGAGCAGTTTCATTCCCCATTTTGATCCATCTCCAAAATAAGGAATGAATACTTCAGATAGATAAGAAGTAGCTAGAACTACCGTGGTTATTCCTGCCTTTTTTGCCATAGCTAATTGATGTTCTGTTACTGGCAAACCAGCAACTGTCAGCATTGGTTTTGGTGTGTTTTTAGTCAGTGGCATTAACCGTGTACCAAAGCCACCTACGAGGAGAATTCCAACGGCCATTTGCTAAGCCTTTAAGCGGTTAACTGCATCTTTTATGGCTGCATCGGTCACAGTCATTGCGATGCGAATATGGTTTTTGCCTTTTTCACCATAGAAACTACCTGGGGTGGCCAGGATTCCGCGCCGTGCTAACCAATCAACACTTGTCCATGCATCCTCATCACGTGTACACCATATGTAGAGACCTGCATCGCTAAATTCAACTCTAAATCCGCAAGCTTCAAGAGCTGGACGCAGGGCATCACGTCGTGCGTTATAACGTGCGCGCTGCTCGGCAACATGTGAGTCATCACCAAGTGCAACAGTCATCGCTTTTTGTACAGGCAATGAAACCATCATGCCTGCATGCTTTCTAAGTTCACGGATCTTTGCGATTAACGAAGAATCACCAACCATAAATGCCGCTCTATATCCAGCCATTGAAGAGCGCTTGGATAGTGAGTGAAGCGCCAGAATATTTTTGTTGTTGCCTTCAGTGAAGGCCATGACTGATGTTGGTGTGGCATTGTGCTCAAACTCCAAATAGCACTCATCTGAAATTAAGACGGCATCGTTTGCTCTTGACCAAGCAATGCTTTCCTTAACTTCGTCAATGCTATGTACTCGCCCAGTTGGATTTGATGGTGAATTCAACCAAGCTAAGTCAGCGCTAGGCCAGCTCTTTGCACTGATGGGAACAGGAACGGACTGTGCTTGTGCAATCAATGCGCCCACGTGATAGGTGGGGTAAGCAATCTCTGGGATTAAAACTTTTTTAGATTCTAAAATTGTTGGTAGCCATGCAACTAACTCTTTAGAGCCAATGACAGGTAGAACATCAAAATCACCGGTGGCACCTAAACGAGATTTAGCCCAAGCGGTTATTGCTGCACGTAGTTCAGGCGTGCCAGCCGTTACTGGATAACTAGGTGAATTAGAGGCATCACGTAAAGCAGTTTGAATAAATTCAGGAGTTGGATCTACTGGAGTTCCAACGGAGAGATCAATAATCCCGCCAGGGTGCGCGCGGGCCTTATCTGCGTATGGGGCAAGAGCGTCCCAGGGGAAATCTGGGAGTGAAGAGCGCAAGAAAAATTACTCGCTCTTAGGGGGTAGGGCTTTTACAAGTTCGTGGTCGGTACCAGTTGCTCCGACTTTGCTGGCTCCACCTGGTGAACCGATTTCAACGAAAAACTCTGTGTTAACTTTTCCAAATTGCTTCCACTGTGGTGGGACATCATCTTCGTAGTAAATAGCCTCAACCGGACACACAGGCTCACACGCACCGCAGTCAACGCATTCATCGGCTTGGATATAGAGCATGCGATCGCCTTCATAGATGCAGTCCACAGGACACTCAGCGATGCACGATTTATCTTTCACATCGATACATGGTTCAGCGATCACATAAGTCACGACTTGCCTCCGTAAGAAATATTAGTTTTCAACACCCAGATTCTAATCGTATCGGCTCTCCTGGCGCGATATTTGAAGTTAAGGTTTATCGTAGAGCCATGAATCAGGGGCTAGAGGCCACATTTAGCGCCCTCATCGGAAAGCGAGTCACCATCCGCTTGCATGATCCCGAGGGTGGATTTCGCGACATCGTGGGCCATCTCGAGTCCCCCATCACCCTTCGTAATCGACATGGAAAGCTCATCGAATTCTCATACGACAAGATTGCTCTTTGGAAAGAAGTGGTTGAAAAAAAGTGAGCCTTCGACTCTATGACACAGCTTCTCGAAAGCTTGCGCCTGTTACTTCAACCAATGGCACAACAACAATGTATTGCTGTGGGCCCACCGTTTATCGTGATGCACATGTAGGAAATTTAAGAACATTTCTGCTTTCAGATCTCGTGCGCCGTGTTCTCATAGCTAATGGCGTTAATGTGAAACTTATTCAAAATATTACCGATGTTGGTCATATGTCTGAAGATATTGAGAGTGAAGACAAAATGCTTGCCCAAGCTAAAGCTGAATCTATTGATCCATTCACAGTTGCACGAAAATACGAAGCAGGTTTTCACACTGATTTAGCACGTCTGAATATTGAAAAGGCAGATGCATATCCAAGAGCTAGCGAATCCATTGAATTAATGCTTGCCATGATTGAGCAACTCATCGCTAAGGAATTTGCATATGTGGGTGAAGATGGCACGGTATATTTTTCAGCGCAAGCTTTTCCAAGTTACGGCGCAATAAGTGGCAATCGCTTAGATGCTCTAAAGCCTGGCCATCGTTATGAATACAGCGAAGATGGAGCAAAACGTTTTCATGCTGACTGGGCGCTTTGGAAGAGCGCTGGTGGACGCAGAGAAATGATTTGGGATTCACCATGGGGCCCTGGTTTTCCTGGTTGGCATATTGAGTGCTCAGCAATGTCACTGCACTTCTTGAATTCACATATCAATCTTCACGTGGGTGGAATAGATCTGCGCTTTCCACATCATGAAAATGAGCGGGCTCAATCAAATGCAATCACTGGAAATGAGAGCGTGGATCTTTGGCTTCATGGAGAGCATCTGCTTTTTGAAGGTCGCAAGATGTCAAAAAGTGCCAGAAACGTTGTCCTCCTTAAAGATGTTATAGATCGGGGTTTTGATCCCCTTTCCGTGAGACTGTGTTTCTTAGAAAACCGCTATAGATCCCAAATGGATTTAACGTGGGCCTCGATTGAAGCTGCAGATGCAACTCTAAGACGCTGGCGCAAAAAAGTTAAAATATGGGGAAGGCAAGTTACTGAGAAGGATGCAGAATTCTTAGAGATTCTTAATAATGATTTAGATACTCCAAAAGCCATTCAATATCTGCGGAACATAGAAAAGAACGAAGATCTCGGTAATCGTGCAGCGCTATTTCTATTCGCGGATCAAATATTGGGTCTTGATCTTGATCGTGAGGAAGTAGTCAACGCTTTAACTCCAGAACAAGAAGAGATTCTTACACTTCGACAAATCGCTAGAAGTGAAAAGCAGTGGGCTAAGAGCGATGAGTTAAGAATAAAGCTAGAGCAAAGCGGGCTTGAAATTATGGATGGACCGCAGGGGCAAAGCTGGAACTGGCGTTAAGCAGGAAGCAAGATTGCAATTACTAAAGCTAGAAAACCCATATTGATCAGTGAAATTCCAACGGCACTACCTTCAATCAAATACTCTTCATTTATGCCTGGAAAGCCTGCGCGCAACACTACAAAGGTCCATGCTACTGCAGCCAATATTTTTAGAGTTCGCCCGCCCCACATGCGACCAATACTCCAAATGCCCACCAAGGTTGCAAGTAAAACGAAGATCAAACCAAATGGGGCTAGAGAGGAATGCAAAAATACTGAGCCAGTACCAAGGCCAGCGCCAATAATAATTGCAAAGATTTTTCGCACTACAGAACTACCCCAGAAGTTAAATCGCTTTCACGGCCATGTTCATCAAAAGGCTCACTCTTTTGCCCCTTAACTAGGGTGTAGTACTCATGTCCCCAGACTTGTAAACCTAAGTTATTTGAGAGCGCGAAGAATGGGCCATCTAATGCAATCTGGGTTTCATGGGCTTTCATAGCTGCCATCTTGGCATCAACAAAATCATTGCCATTAATTAGTGTCGTGACGAATGAATCATCTTTTGCAAAAGGCACATCATCAACGTTGTCAGCACCAAAGAAATCTGAACCGATCTCTTTCATAGCCTCCATTCCCTGGGCAATAACTGATTTAGGGATTGTGTTCCAGTAAATCTTTTGTATCTGCCAAGTAGCTAATTCACTTGCTCGCATAGCAACTCGATGGGCTTGAATGTGATCGGGGTGACCATAGCCACCGATTTCATCATAAGTAATCAGAACATGAGGTTTTATCTCTTCAATTATTTCAACAAGCTCACCTGCAGCTGAATCTAAATCAGCCTGCCAGAAAACATCTGGGCGCTCGTTGGGTTCTGTTCCCATCATTCCGCTATCTCGATATTTGCCTAGAAACCTGAAATCAGTAACACCTAAAGCTTTCATGGCAAGAGCTAATTCAATTTCTCGGTGTTTTCCTAATTCATCTTTTTCACTGCTTGCTAAATGTGAAAGAGAAGGGACTAAAACTTCTCCTTCTTCTCCACGCGTGCAGGTTACTAAAGTTACTTTTGCGCCTAGTGATGCATAAAGGGCCATAGTCGCGCCGTTGTTAATTGTTTCATCGTCAGGATGAGCATGCACAAGGAGTATTCGGTAGCCCTGATAAGAATTTTTCATTGCTTCTCCCATGCAAGTATTCCCCCGTCTAAATGACGTGAATTTACAAATCCTGCCTTTTGGATAAGAGCCAGGCAGGTTGCTGATCTTATTCCAGAGCGACAGTGAAGAATAATCTCTTTATCTCGGGGAAGTAGCTTGAAGGCAGAAGCATCAATAAATCCAGCTACCGGCATCAATACAGAACCTGGGATTCGAGATTGTGCGAATTCTTCAGGCTCGCGAACATCAACCAGCAAGAAATCATCATTATTGGCAAACTTATCTTTAAGTTCTTTAGCCGAGATTTCTGCTTCAGCAACTACCCCACAAAAGCTTTCATAGCTCTCTAAGAGATTGACCTGCGTTGGGTTCTTGCTACAGATTACACATTGTGGATTTTTATGAATATCAATCTTTGAATACTCCGCCTCTAGGGCCTCATAAATTATGAGCTTTCCAATTTGGAGTTCACCAATACCTGTGATTGCTTTAATTACTTCATTTACTTGCATCGACGCTATTGCTGCACACAAAACTCCTAATACACCTGCTTCTGCACAGTTTTGAACTGTTCCTGGGGCAGGAGGTGTTGGATGTAAACAGCGATAACACGGACCAAGAGAGCTCCAAAAAATGGCAGCTTGTCCGTCGAAGCGATTTACCGAACCCCACACATAAGGTTTATTGAGCAAGACTGCAGCATCATTAATTAAATAGCGCGTAGCAAAGTTATCAGTTGCATCAATGATGATGTCATAGTCAGACATAATTTCTAGAACGTTTGACGTATCAATTCTCACTGGATATATATTTATTGTTACTAATGGATTGCTTTCTTGAATTTTAATTCTTGCGACTTCAACTTTCTCCTTTCCAATATCAGACTGGCCATAAAGTATTTGCCGATGCAGATTAGTTTCATCTACCGAGTCGAAATCAACTATTCCAATTGTTCCAACTCCTGCTGCTGCCAAATACATAAGAGCAGGTGAACCGAGTCCTCCAGCACCAATGCACAAAACCTTTGCATTTCGAATACGTTCTTGACCACTTGCTTGAATCTGGGGAATCACGATCTGGCGACTATATCGACGTGCTTGCTCACCACTTAATGCTGGGCCCGGATTAACAAGCGGTGGAGTTTTCATAGGAGGTTAATTCTGCCGTATCTACGCATGCGTTGCTACAGCTATTAGCGCAATCGCCTCTACTGCCTCTACGATTACACCAATGAGCACAATTGATACATCAAATAAGCCGCGTTTGCCTCGTGATGAGCGCCGTGCACTTTTGCTCTCAGCAGCACTTGAGGTTTTCACAGCCGCTGGTTATCACTCTGCCGCAATGGATGAGATTGCAGATCGTGCAAATGTCAGCAAGCCAGTTTTGTATCAACACTTCCCATCCAAACTAGATCTATATTTGGCAGTTCTTGATCTGCACATTGACTCATTAGTTTTTGAGATTCAAAAGGCAATTGCCTCCACTCCTGATAACGCCAACCGTGTTCATGCCACAGTTGATGCATATTTCGCTTTTATTGAAAAAGAAGGTGAAGCTTTTAGATTGCTATTTGAAAGCGACATGAGTGTTGAACCATCTGTGCGCGAGCGTTTAAATCGAATGACTTATGACTGCGCAGCTGCTGCAAGTGCCGTTATTTCAATTGATACTGGTCTTCCTAAAGAGGCTTCAATGCTCTTAGGTGTTGGAATGATTGGATATGCCCAAGTAACAGCACGTCATTGGTTAGACCGAGACAGCACATTAACGCGTGAACAGGCAGTTGAATTGGTCAACAACCTCATGTGGCGAGGAATTTCGGGATTCCCTCGCAATTAACTCCGATAGGATTAGAGCTATGAGCACCACTAATAAAGAAATTTCTGGCGCCATTTAACGTGTCGAAAACTTTCGCAGAACTCCCACTTCGCCCTGAAACCATTGAGGCTTTGCATGCTCACGGCTTCATCGCTCCCTTCGCTATTCAAGAGATGGTTTTACCTATCGCACTAAGTGATGGCGATGTTATTGGTCAGGCTAAAACAGGAACTGGAAAGACTCTAGCTTTTGGCGTTCCTGTTATTGAAAGAGTAATTGCGCCAAATGATTCAGAGTGGGCTGATTTTGAACACAAAGGAATGCCACAGGTCCTCATCGTTGTTCCAACGCGTGAACTCTGTACACAGGTAACAAAAGATATTGAAGAGTTAGCAAGTAACCGTGGAATTAGAACGTTAGCGGTTTATGGTGGACGAGCATTTGAACCTCAGATTGAAGCACTGCAAGCTGGAATTGAAATTGTTGTTGGCACACCAGGTCGTTTATTAGATCTCTCACGCCAAGGTCAACTGCGTTTAAAGCAAGTATCACGCCTAGTTTTAGATGAAGCAGATGAGATGTTAGATCTTGGTTTCTTGCCTGATGTTGAAAAGATTTTGGCTAATACTCCTAATCGCATGCAAACCATGTTGTTCTCAGCAACTATGCCTGGAGACATTATCGCTCTTGCCCGCCGCTTTATGAATCAACCTATTCATATTCGCACGCAAGATTCAGAAGATGAAGGCGCAGTTGTTACACGTATCAAGCAGCATGTATTGCGTGCTCATGCTATGGATAAAATTGAAATGCTGGCCCGTATTTTGCAGGCTGAAGGCCGCGGCCCAACAATGGTTTTTTGTCGCACTAAGCGCACCTGCCAAAAGACAGCTGAAGATCTTATGGAGCGTGGCTTTAAAGCAGCACCTATCCATGGCGATCTCGGACAGAGCGCTCGTGAAAAAGCTTTAGGTGATTTCAAGGCGGGTAAGTCAGATGTTCTCGTTGCAACAGATGTTGCTGCTCGAGGAATCGATATCGATGGAATTACACATGTGATTAATTATCAGTGCCCAGAAGATGAAAAGACTTATGTTCACCGCATTGGTCGAACAGCACGTGCCGGTGCACATGGAATTGCAGTCACATTCGTTGACTGGGATGAATTAGCTAGATGGAAGATGATTAATCAAGTTCTAGATCTTGGATTAGCTGAGCCAGAAGAGACATATTCCTCTTCCCCGCACCTTTATGAGGTTCTAGATATTCCAGCAGGTTCGACGGGACGACTCACTAAGAGCAAGCCTGTTGTGCAACAAAAGGCTGTTACCGAAAAACGTGTAGAAAAGAAGGCTGAGTCAAAGCCAAAGGTTGAGCGAACTCGCACACGAACAAAGAAGTTTAAAGAGAGTTAAGTCGTAACAAAAACGCGGATTGCATCAACCAGCATCTGGACTGCAATCGCGGCAAGTAAAAGACCAGCAATGCGTGCCACTAATGTCACACCCGCTTCTTTAATTACCTTCATAATCGTTGTTGATGCCATGAGTGCTGCTGCAATAGCAACGTGCACTGCAATAACAGCGCCAACTAAACCCAGTGCCATGCTTGGACCATCAATTTGCTGAACGAAAATCATAGTTGCAACGATTGCGCCGGGTCCTGCCAGTAACGGAGTTCCTAGAGGGACGAGTGCGATGTTGGCATCTTTGGCCTCACCACGGCCACTACCTTTACCGCCAGTTAAAAGATCTAAGGAAATAAGTAATAGGAGTAGTGCACCAGCCGCTTGCATCGCTGCAATTGAAACATTGAGGTAACTCAAGATGAAGCGACCAAAGAGAGCAAATATTGAAATTACTAGTAGTGAAACTGACGCAGCCTTTATTGCAAGGATTCTGCGCTCTTTTGCCGACTTGTCAGCGACTAGGGCCAAGAAAATTGGTGTAGCACCAGGTGGATCCATGATCACAAATAGAGTCACAAATGATTGGACCGCAAAAGTTAGAGCGCTGGCTTTCATGCTCGTACCACCCTTCGCTTATCGGCAAGAGATTCAAGTTTTTCCCATTGCCCTGGGCTGGTTTGAAATTCTGCAAGTAAGTTCAGTTTACCGCTTCCGTGGTAGTCGCTGGAGCCAGTTATTACTAAATCCAACTCTGTGGCAATTGAGCGCAGCATCGCTCTTTCCTCTGGATTTTGATCTCTATGATCAACTTCAATTCCATTTAAACCAGCATCTACTAACCCTTGAAAATCACTGGCTTTAAGAATTTGGCCCCGATGCGATGCAAATGGGTGAGCAATCACTGCAACCCCTCCTGCGCTTCGAATCATTGCAATTGCTTGGGCTGGAGTTGGAGCTGCATGGGAAACATAAAACTCAGAATCATTATTGAGCATGCCTTGAAATGCTTCATCACGTGTGGAAATGATGCCTCTGTTTACCAAAGCATCAGCTAAATGTGGGCGACCAAGTGTTGCGCCATCAGGGCGCGCGGCTTCAACATCTGCCATTGAGATATCAATGCCAGCTGCTTGCATCTTCTCAACCATTTTACGCATACGAGGCATTCGTCCATCGCGAGTTTCCTCAAGCATCACTTGCATTTGCTTGTGTTCGCCATCAAAGAGAAGACCAAGCATATGAACGCTTATTCCATCTTCGGTTAAGCAAGATATTTCACTACCAAGTGCTAATGCTAAGTTGCCGCGCAAGCTTTCCGTTGCCTCTTGCCAGCTAGAAGTTGTGTCGTGATCGGTTATTCCAAGAACTGTTAATCCCTGAACGATTGCCTTATTAACTAGTTCACGAGGGCTATCTGTGCCATCACTTTTATTGGTGTGGGTATGTAAATCAATCACGGAGCCAGCTCCACAGCCCCAGGTCTTGAGCGAGTAACAACTAAGACACAACCAATTAAAATCAAGGCAATTCCAGGCAAAATCCCAAGTGGTGGCTTTTGTCCAAGCCACCAAATAGCAAGGAGTGAACTAACTGGTACTTCGAAAAAGATAATGAGAGAAACAATTGCGGGTGATACTCGCTTAAGGGCGGTATTAAACATTGTATGGCCCAGAATCTGTGCTCCAACAACGAGACCTAAAAGAATCCACCATTCGCGCCCAGAGAAATTAAATATTGGAAAACTCATCACCAAGGCCATTGGCAATGCTGTGATGGCGCAAACAAAATAACAGATGGATGTGTAAACAGTTGTTTCAACTGTGCGCTGTGCACGTGAGCCAGCCATCATGTAAAGAGCGGCAAGGGCTGCTGAAACAAGTGCTGCTATGTCACCTAAAAATGCACGGAGAGAAATCTGTAAATCAATTCCTGATATCAAAAGCACGCCTGAAAAGCTCACAATCATTCCGAGCCAGGCTTTAGAAGGAATGTGCCCGCCACTGAGTTTTACAAACAACGCCGCAAAGATTGGTTGCAGTGCAACAAGGGCAGTACCTGCAGCAACACTTGTCCAACGCATGGCAAGAAAGAATCCAACAAAGTGAATGGCTAAAACAAAGCCAGCCAAAATGGACCACTTAATACCTGCACGATCTCTAGGATGTTTGAGCGCAAATGGAAGTGTCAGCAGTGACCCACCGAGATTTCTCCAAAAAATTAATGTAGGAATTGGCATTGCACTCATTGCAATAAGAGGGCCTGATGTTCCGATTCCCATGATTCCAACACCGAGGCGAATTAAATCGGGTCTTCCTGGAATAGTCGTATGACTATCGCGCGAATCGCCTTGCGATATCAATTGCTCTCCGGCGAAATACCTAAGCGAACACCCACTAAAGATTTGCTGCGCTTAACAAGAATCTCTGCAATGGCAAGAATGGCTTGTGCAGAATCTGATTCAGGCGCTGCCTGAACTAATGGAACTCCATCATCTCCACCGGTTCGAAGCTCTGGATTAAAAGCGATCTTGCCTAGTAGTGGAACATCAATGCCAACAAGTGCTGATAAACGCTTAGAAGTTTCTTCTCCACCGCCAGAGCCAAAGAGTGCAATTTTCTCACCGCATGTTGGGCAGCCATATTCAGACATATTTTCAATAACACCAATAACGCGTTGATGAATCTGGTGCGCAATTCTTCCTGCGCGCTCTGCAACCTCAGCTGCAGCAATTTGAGGTGTAGTCACAACAACAATCTCTGAGTTAGGAATCAGTTGTCCAAGTGAGATAGCTAAATCTCCAGTGCCAGGTGGTAAATCAATCAACAGAACATCTAAATCGCCCCAGTGAGCATCTGAAAGTAGTTGTTCAAGCACTCGGTGCAAGAGTGGCCCACGATATGCAACAGGATCTGAGCGCTCTGGCTTAAACATCTCCATCGAAACTACTTTTACTCCAAAGGACTCAAGTGGGATAAAGAGTTGATCAATAGCAGTTGGGCGTTGACCCATCAAGCCCATTAAACGGGGAATTGAGTGGCCATAGACATCTGCATCTAATATTCCAACGCGTAAACCTTTCTTAGCAAATGCAACACCAAGATTTGCAGTTACAGAAGATTTACCAACGCCACCTTTACCTGAAGCAATACCAATAACGCGTGTGAGAGATTCTGGTTGGGCAAAAGTAATTGTCTTTTCTCGGCCGCCACGAACAACTTTCTTAACGTGATCACGTTGTTCTTGTGACATAACTCCAAAAGCTAATTCAACGGTTTTCACGCCTTCAACATTTTTTAGTGCCGTAGTGATGTCACCACGAAGTCGATCTTGCATTGGACAACCCGAAATCGTTAATAAAATTTTGATACTCACATCGCCGTTGACCTCATTGAGGTCCTCAACCATTCCAAGTTCAGTTATTGAACGATGAAGTTCGGGATCCTGAACTGTAGTGAGTGCGTTTGTAAGTGCATCAATGAGGCTCATATAAGATCTGGATCAATCTTTGCAGTTGGTCGCGCCGGCTTTGCAACTGGAGTGTCATCGAGTAATTCACCCAACTGCTTTTTGACAAATGCCTTTGGACGTAGATCTGCAGGCTGAAGATTTTCAAAGCCAGGTCCTAAGTTCTCACGAAGTTCAGCCGTTGCAGTCTGTGACAAGTCACGAATCTTCTTTACCCACTTAGCCGCCTCCGATGCAGCTTTTGGAAGACGCTCGGGTCCGAGCAAAATCATTCCCAAAATAGCAAGGCCAAGGATTTCACCCGCGCCGATATCGAAGAACATGTCGAAAGCCTACCTGCTAAACCAGCCCCTAGTTATTGCCAGCAATCAACGTAACGGTGGCCATGACCTCTTTGCTATCTCGGATGTAAGTCAGGGTGACCTTATCTCCCACATTCTTAGCGCGAATGGCAACAATTAATTGCTCAGGGGAATCAATGGCCTTATCTTCGAATTTAACGATCACATCGCCCGCGCGAATTCCTGCTTTAGCCGCGGGTCCTCCGGGCAAAATAGATGTGCCGGAATTGGCCACAAGTGCGCCAACCCCAGTGAAATTCATATCTAATGAAACACCTAGGAATGGATATGTTGCTTTACCAGACTTTATTAATTGATCCGCAGTTTTTCTTGCCTGGTTTATTGGAATTGCAAAACCTAAACCAATTGAACCTGTTTGCGAGGAAGAACCTAGGGATGCAATTGCAGAGTTAACACCAATGACCGCACCTGTTGCATCAACTAATGGGCCACCAGAGTTACCCGGATTAATAGCTGCATCAGTTTGAAGTGCATTAATAAATGAGCTTCCAGATCCAGAATCTCCGGCAGTTACAGGACGATCTTTTGCACTAATAATTCCAAGAGTTACCGTTCCTGAAAGGCCAAGGGGTGAACCGATTGCAATTACTGAATCGCCAACTGCAACCTTGTCGCTATCACCAAATTCAAGAGCTGGCAGATTAGTTCTACTGATCTTAATAATGGCTAAATCATAAGAAGCATCCCGGCCAATTATCGTTGCGCTATAGACATCACCATTATTGAGTGTGACTCGAATTGCACCATTGCCATTGGCAACTCCTGCAATAACGTGATTATTAGTCAGAATGTAACCATTGCTATCAAAAACAAAACCTGAGCCCGTTCCTCCGCGACCAGATGCAGAACGAGTATTTATGGAAACAACTGAAGGTAAAACTCTGGCAGCAATTCCTGCAACAGAATCTGGAGCGCGCTCAATTGTGCTTGAGGAATTAACAATGTTGGCAGAGTTAAAGATAGTTCCACCTGTTGCGGTAACTCCTAGAAATCCCCCGAGGCAGCTTGCAAGTAAAGCAGTGATAAAGATTTTGCTTCTTGAGCTTTTGCTTGAGGCCTTTGTTTCCCACCAAGGTCGAACATTGTGGGTTACTTTTTTTCTAGGAAAAATCATGTTCGTATCTTCCTACAACTTTGTAGCAACTAACAAACCATCACCAGTTGGAATCAAGGTACTCACCCAATGCTCTGTGTCATTTTTAATGATTTTCCCAGCATCGCGAAGCGCCACAGTTTTAGGGTCTCTCTGGGCAGGATCATTGACCTTTGACCCACCAAAGAAGCTATCGATAACCATTGCCCCACCGCTGCGCAAAATGCGATGTGCTTCACTGATTACAAAGGCTAAATCTTGAGGATCATGGCGGACTACAACTAAGTCATAAGCCCTGTCGGTCAACTTTGAAATCACATCTAGTACTGAGTTGGTGATTAATCTATAACGCGTTGCTGAAATCTCTGCGTCTGCAAATGCCAACTTAGCGATCTGCGTGTGTTCCATCTCGTCATCAATTGAAGTCAAAGTGCCACTTGCCAACATGCCATCTAATAGCCACAAACTTCCAACACCTGAACCTGTACCAATTTCAACTACTGACTGTGCTGAGAGCGTAAAAGCTAAGTGCTTGAGATACGCGCCTACGCCCGGGGTTACATCGTGTGCACCAATTTCAACTCCACGCGCACGTGCATAGGTTTTAAATGGATCTTCAGTTATAAAGCTCTCAGCATATGCATGAGCATCTATTTTCATTTGAGGTTCATGATCCATTGAGTTAGTAAACGGACTCCATAGCCAGTTCCACCTTTAGGATTTTCCCCAGCATCAGCTTCACTTCGTCCGGTGCCAGCAATATCTAAGTGAACCCAACGGCGGTTGCCAGCAAAGTGTTCAAGGAACAGTGCTGCAATAATTGAGCCCCCAGAGTATTTAACTTTTTTAGCTATATTATTGAAATCAGCTACATCACTTGCAAGAGCATCTTTATAATCATCAACTAATGGCATATGCCAGACTCGATCGCCAGATTCAATTCCTGCAAACTCAAAATCACGTGCTAGTTGCTCATCACGCGTATACATAGCGGCATGCTGCTTACCAAGGCCCAGAGTTGCTGATGAAGTTAAAGTTGCAATATCGACCAAATAATCTGGGTCTAAGTTTTTATCGGCATAGGCCAAGCCATCAGCTAGAACTAAACGCCCTTCTGCATCGGTATCAGTTACTTCAACAGTTGTTCCACCATAGTGAGTAATAACATCACTTGGGCGCTGGGCGGTGCCTGAAAATGCATTCTCGGCGCACATCATCAACGCTGTTACGCGAATATTTGGCTGTAACTCTTCAAGTGCAGTTAACGTTGCAAGAATTACTGCCGCTCCTGCCATGTCACTTTTCATCGGAATCATTAAGTCATAGGGGCGTTTTAGAACTATTCCACCAGTGTCATAAGTGATTCCTTTGCCCACTAAAACAACGTGAGGAAGGGCATTAATCGCATTTTTCTTCTTTGCTGGTGCGTAGCCCACTTCAATAAAGCGCGGTCCTGGTTTTGGAGATGAGTTACCGACTGCGCGCAATCCACCAAACTCTTTAAGCTCTTTCCCAGCAAGAACCTTTACTGTGAGCCCGGTTCCTTTAGCGAACTCTTGAGCTTTAGTAGCCATCCACGCAGGAGTTTTAATATTAGAAGGCGTATGAACCAAATCACGAGCGCGCGTAATTGCTTTCGAAATAGTGATAGCAACATTTATAACCTCTTTTTCATTTGTGGCAAGTAAGAAAGTTGGCTTGCCTGCAGGTTCCCCAGTTTTTAGATTCCACAGGTATGCACCTAACGTCAATGCGATTGCATGGGCTTTGATATCTTTGCTACTGATTGCACAAGCTGAATACACTGTCGTGTTTTTGCCGCGAACTTTTCTTGCAATTGTTGTCGCAGCAACACGAAATGCTGAGGTTGATACATCGCCGACTCCAACTAAAAAGATTCGATCTGTTTGTGCATCTTGGGCACTGACTGGAATTTCGAATAGCTCTCCTGCTTTACCTGAAGGCGAAAAGAACGAAAGCTCATCAAGAAGATTAATCTCAAAAAACTTTTCAATATCCTGAACTAGGGTTTCAGGGCCTGAAAATGAAATAACACCTGAAGAATCTTTAGCAAAAGCGAGCGCAATTGAGTCAGCGGTCATCGCTTGTGAAAGTTGAGGCTTGGCAGCTTTAAGTGTCCAGAACATGCGTTGAAGGCTATCGCCTGTTAGTGATTTACTTCTTAACTAATGCAACCGCGGCATGAAGTGCGGCGCTCAGATTATTAGCTTCCTCTGAGTTGAGTTCAACAACTAGACGTCCGCCACCTTCTAGAGGAATTCGCATCACGAGAGAACGAGCCTCCTTTGTGACCTCCATTGGACCATCACCGGTACGAGGTTTCATGGCTGCCATATGGGGACTCCTTCAAAGATGGACGGGGAAAGTTCAAGAGGAGAAGTATCTCGTATTTAGAGCACTAGCGCGAAATCGTGAAGGGCTTATAAGCCCAGAACCGCGCTCAATCTCGCCTTTCCCGCCGAAATCACGGCATCAACTGCACGCTCTGGCACCTTAAGCATTAGGGCAATCTCACCCGATGACATTTGGCGCATGTAGTGCAAGGTCAAAATGATCCGCTCTTCTTCAGGCAGCGAGGCCAGCACCTGGGCCAATGTTGGGGACTCGCTCATGGTTATAAGGCTACTGGCTCTTTATGCCTAGGCGGGTGAAGATGGTCTTAGCGGAATGTTCGTGCAAAGCAGGATAAAGAGATGCGCACACCTATATAGAGCGCAGGAAGCATGACCAAAAAGATTAAGCGTGGGGCGATTACTTCTTCTGACCAATCAAAGATCGTTGTCTGTGCATTGAGTTCGCGCAAATGAAATCGGCCTGTGCCCTTGATAATTTTGCCTGTGTGCAGCACATCGCATGTGTGAGGAGGCTGCCAGGCTGTTACCGTCATTGAATCTAGAACTCCCAATGGACCTATTCCGGTGAATGCATTTATGGAAGTTCCGACGCCTTCAGTTATCTCTGATGTCACCCAGACTTTAGTCTGAAGCATCCACTCACCTTGTTTTTCCCATTGTGCAAGAGAGTCCCAAACTTTTTGGATTGGTGCATCTATTTTTAAAGAGATTGCAATGTGATTACTAGACATTATGAGCACGCCTTCAGAGCTTGCGTTACATCTGTTGTCCAAGAGATTAATTCACGCATACCTGGCTTAATAAAGTTTTCTACTTCTAAATGTTCAACTAATTCATGTAGTGGGTTATAAATTCCAAATGGATCAAGAATTACTACTGGCTTATTATGAAACTTTAAATAACGACCAACCCAAATCTCAAAAAACTCTTCAAGAGTTCCAGCACCACCTGGCAAAGTAATGAATGCATCTGCGATATCTGTAATCATCGCTTTGCGCTCACCCATAGTTTCAACGACATGTAGTTCATCATTATCGTGATCAGCAAATTCAATATCAACAAGGGCTTGTGGAATAACGCCAATAGTTCGTCCACCGTGCTGGCGAGCACCTCTACGAGCACCTCTAGAAACTGCGCCCATCATTGAGATATGACCGCCCCCGGTGACTAATTCCCATGAGTTGGCGGCTATAGCCTCGCCGAGTTTAAAGGCAAGGTCCACATACTTTGGGTCAATCGTTGGCGATGAAGAACAAAAGACTGCGATGCGCATGCAGGTAAGGATAGGGGTTAGGCTTAGGACATGACGACCATCGCATCAGGCCACGGCATTGCAACGATGGCTGCTGGAAAAACTCTCGATGTCTGGTTTCCCACGCCGCAACTTGATGCACTGGCAGCAACTGTTCCTAGTGAACTGACGGCATTAGTTGGAAGCGATGATGCACGTGGAGTCACGCGCGAATTAGTTAAAGTTGAAATTGATATAACTGCAGCCCCAACAGATGCTAAAGATGCTTATCTGCGTTTGCACTTGTTGTCGCATCGCTTAGTTAAGCCTCACGGAGTTGTACTCGATGGCATTTTTGGCTTACTCAACAATGTTGTTTGGACAAACTTTGGACCCTGCGCCGTTGAAGGTTTTGAATCAACACGTGCACGCCTGAAAGCTGCATATGGCCACGTAACTGTTCTTTCTGTCGATAAGTTCCCACGCATGGTTGATTACGTAATTCCAAGTGGAGTTCGAATCGCCGATGCTGATCGTGTAAGACTTGGGGCCTACTTATCTTCTGGCACAACAGTTATGCATGAAGGATTTGTTAACTTCAATGCTGGAACACTTGGAACTTCAATGGTTGAGGGTCGCATCTCAGCTGGAGTTGTTGTTGGCGATGGCTCAGATATTGGTGGCAGCGCTTCCATTATGGGAACGCTCAGTGGCGGAGGAAAAGAAGTTATTTCAATCGGTGAAAAATCACTTCTAGGCGCAAACTCTGGCTGCGGAATTTCACTAGGTGATAACTGTGTGATTGAAGCTGGAACTTATGTAACTGCTGCTTCAAAAGTTCGCTTACCTGATGGAGAGATTGTGAAAGCTGCTGCACTCTCTGGTGGAAATAACTTACTCTTTCGCCGTAATTCACTTGATGGAGCACTTGAAGCTATTAACCGCACTGGTACTTGGGGTGGACTTAATTCAATTTTGCACGCTAACTAAGTTAAACCAGGCAGAAGGTATTTTAGTTCTGCTTCTAAAAGTTTCACCGCGTAGCGCTACCTTCACACCAGTACTAGATGTTGCCTGAATCTGAGCAACGGTTCCACTTTCATTTATGCCAAGTATTTCTAAACTCATCACATCAGGTAAAAGAAAAGCTGCAGCAATAACGCTCTGTGGTACTTCTCTATTCCAGGTAACAAATCGTGGGTTAAGTGTTAAATCTAAGGAACCTGGATCATCAACAATCTGTGTGTAATCCCTGCTACTTCCCCAGGCATTTACAGCTAACTCTGTCTTGCCCCATGATGAAGAGAAGAAATAAGCGGTAATTGGTAATCCAGCTTGTGTAATTGTTAAGCCAGCCGTGCGGGTAACTATGTCCTTCCAAACCACTCCGAATTTTCTTTCAATTTCCTTTGCATAACCCAGAAATGTTTGATCAGAAATCGAGCCATACAAATCACAATCACAGGCACTTCTATATATGCCTGCTTTACTCAGTGCATAGGTGCGAGAAGCAATTGCTTGAGCCTCTAGCGCTGCAACTGGCCAATAAGATGGCATTTCACTAACGCCCCACAGATACTCATCAGCTAAGCGCACAGAGTTAGTCATTTCAATCCGATATCCCAATGGGCTTTTTATTGCCTTTACTTGAATCTGCCCGTATCGAAGTTTCTGCGTTACACCTGAGTGATTAAGGGAAATAAGGGTGTCAGGGCCCTCTAAATATCGAGTACCGGCCCAACGAATTGTGAAAGTTTTACTTCGAGTCAGTGTCTGCGTTGTTTTCCCAACCGTTACTCGTGGACTAACTGTTGAACCAATAATTGAGAAAGATATTGAATCAGCTAAAGAAGATACTGGGAGAACGTTTTCATTCCCTGCCTCACCTTGAATAATCTGAAGCTGAGAACCTTTTGTAGCAGTTGAAATCTTTGCACTAGTGAGTAAATGACCGATATTGACTCGTAGGATCTTGGAATCATCTTTTTGCTCTATTGCAACATCTTTGTAGTAATACTTAATAATCTGCTCTGAGCTTTGTCCAGCTAGCGCCATAGAGCGCGCACCCATCTGACTTAAACCAACACCATGGCCATAGCCCGAACCTTGAAAAGAAAAGGTTGCAGGCACTTCTACTGCGTGAGCAGTTGGAATCAAAGATGAAAATATAAAAAGTAATGCTAGAAAAGCTTTAGACATCCTCATCGATGGCCGCGCTCTTTCCTACCTGCAAAAACTCGCGATATGCATTAATTACAGTTTTAGGTTCCCCACGCTGAACAAGCTTTCCTTTGTGAAGCCAAGCAACATCGTTACAGACATCTTCTAACGTTGCCATCGCATGGCTCACCAAAATAAGGGCACGATCATCACTACGTAGTTCTTTAATGCGGTTTAGCGATTTCTCTTTAAACTTTGCATCACCAGTACTTAACGCCTCATCAACAATTAAAATATCTGGGCGAACAGTTGCCGCAACCGAGAATGCTAGGCGGGCATACATACCTGATGAATACGTGCGCATAGGAGCATCAATTGCCTCTCCCAGTTCAGAGAATTCAGCGATTTCTTCGAAGTGGCTATCAATTTCATCGCGTGACATTCCTGCGGCTAATCCACCTAAATAAACGTTATCGCGCCCTGACATGGATGGATTAAAGCCAACTCCAAGTGCCAACAACGTACTAACGCTTCCATAGACTTCAATTCGCCCTTGTGTGGGAGGCAAAATTCCGGCAATAACGCGCATCAATGAGGATTTACCTGCGCCATTTGATCCAATAATTCCTAACACCTGGCCATATTCGACATCAAGATTAACTTCATCCAATGCGCGAATTACTCGAGTTTGTTTTCCTCCACGGCCCAATGATTTAACTCGTGCCTTTAAAGTTGGTCTGCGATCAATTGCAGTTGTGTATGTAAGACCAAGGCCGCGAACTGAAACGGCAATTTCATTAGTCTTGTGTGAGTTAGAGACGGACGGCAAATTCACGCTCCCTTGATAAGAAGAAGTATGTGCCAATCAAGAAAATTCCAACTGCCCAACCAAGACTAATGAGCATGTGAGAAGTAAGCGGAGCTTGTCCATGTACTAGTGCGCGAGACCAACTATCTAAAATTGGAAACAGTGGATTAAAAAGTTCAAGGGTTCTTAGTTGGGGCTTTAAATCTGAGGCTTCATACAAAATTGGTGACAAGTACAAAAGAGTGCGCGTCATATATGGCAAGAAACTAGCTATGTCGCGGAAATACACATTGACACAGGAAATAGTCACTGCAAGACCCAGCGCCAACAACATTGTTATTAGCAATACTGGGATGGCCCACAACATCTGCCAAGCAAAAGGCAAACCTAGTGCTGCTCTGATTGCCAGAAAAACTGCCAGTGTTGGTAGGAACTTAAAGATTGCGATGACAACGGCTGAGACTGGCAACATGATTCGAGGAAAGGCAGTATTTAAAATCAAGCGCTGACCCGCAGTAATTGATTTAACGCCACCAGTTAGTGAGTTAGCTACTAGGTAGAAAAGGAAAAGCGTTGCAGTCAGGTGCGCATATCGGGTGCTATTCGATGATCCACTAATAATTACAATTAATAGGAAATAAACTGCGGATAACAACAAAGGATTTAGCACAAGCCATAGCTGACCGAATGCTGAACCAAAATGCTGTTCCCGAAGTTCTGAACGTGAATATTCAGATATAAATGTCCGGCGTGACCAGAGAGACTTCCAGTATTTCCTCAGTGGTGGCAGGCCAGCGCGAAATGGCTCATAGACCTGCGTTGGAGTGCTCACGGTCGTAAGGTTACCGCAGGCGCTAATGACTTTGGCGAAGTTAGAAAGCCAATACCCCATGTCATATGCATTGTCAGCAAGATAAGTGGCAGTGAGACAAACTCACCGAGTGATTTACCAATTCTTGCCGATGCAATGAGAATGAATAATGCATATGTCAGTGCTGGCAAGAAGAGAATGGGTGAAACGCTCGCACCAAGGATCAATGAAGATACAACCCCAATTACAGTAATTGGTGGTGCAAGATATCTGTAGTTGATTGTTCCTTCATGTCTGCGAGATACAACTCGGCGCCAACGACCATATTCAAAATACTGTTTCGCAAGTGCTTTGACTGTTGATCGTGGACGGTAGGTAACAACTAATCGAGGATCAAAATAAATATTTCCACCAGCTGCACGCAACCGAAAATTCAACTCCCAATCCTGGGCACGTGTAAATCTTTCATCAAAGCCACCAACTGCAACTAAAGCTTGCTTTCTAAATGCTCCTAGATACACCGTATCAACCGAAGCTGCGCCACCACCTGTGTGAAAACGAGATGAACCAACACCTAATGGACTGCGCATAGCTCGTGCAACACCTCTCTCAAAAACAGTGTGGCCTTCTGCAGCCATAATCCCCCCAACATTGACAGCGCCAGTTTCTTTCAAGATTTCAAAAGCTAGGGATAGGTAATTGCTTGGAATTCTAGAGTGGCCATCTACTCGCACAATGATTGAGTATCTACTTGCAGCAACTGCCAGATTAAGACCTGCAGCAGTACGTCCTGTGGGATTTGAAACAACTACAACACGAGAATCCGCTTTAGCTAATGAGTGAGCAATAACTTCTGTTCCATCGTTGGAAGGCCCAATAGCTAAAATAATTTCAATCTCACCGCCAAAATCCTGATCAAGAACAGCCTTCACAGCCTCTTCTAAATATTTTGATTCGTTGAGAACCGGCAGGATGACTGAGATTTTGGGCTCCGGTGAGCCATATAACTCATTTGCTGATGTCGTCATAACCCCTACACCGTATCGTCCAAGTACTCTTACACGGTGAAAGCGACGCGACCAATACGAATTATTACTTCCCTATCCCTTGCCGTCGTCGCTATCTCCGCATTTTCTTGGTTGGGGTTAGGCCAAGTCAGCGGAGCGATTAACCGTATCGATGTATTTGGCTCACTCGATAACCGCCCAGATAAGGCAAGCTCTGCACTCAATTACTTATTAGTGGGTTCAGATACACGCGAAGGTTTAACGAGAGAACAATCTAAGTTATTGCGCGTAGGAACTACAAAGGCCGCAGCAGGTGCTCGATCAGACACCATGCTACTTGTTCATATTAGTAAATCTCGTGACAAAGCAACAATTATCTCTATTCCACGAGATTCACTTGTGACTATTCCAGAACATCCTTCTTCCCTCAATAAAGAAAAGATTGTTCCTGCAGCAAAAGGAAAAATTAACGCTGCTTTTGCTTGGGGTGGCGCTCCACTATTAATTCAAACTATTGAACAAGAAACTAATATAAAAATTGATCACTATGTTGAAATCGGCTTCGCTGGTTTCGCAGGAATGGTTGATGCTTTAGGCGGAATTGATGTTTGTACAAAGCACGATATTGATGATCCAAACAGTCACCTTGTTCTAAAGGCCGGTATTCATACTCTTGATGGAATTGAATCACTCAAGTACGTTCGTACGCGTGACTTTGATGGCATGGGCGATCTTGGACGCATGCAACGTCAGCAGCAGTTCATGAGCGCCGTGCTGAGAAAAGTGACAAGTACAGGAGTTCTTCTCAATCCAATTAAGTTAGTAAATTTCTTCAATGCAACTATTGCAACGGTTCGAACAGATTCAGAGCTCAATCGAAATGACTTGATTGTTCTGGCTAAACAGCTCAAGAATCTCTCCCCAAGTAAAGTTCGCACTCTGACAATTCCTTTGGGTAATGCAAATGCTCGTGTACCTGGACTTGGATCAGTTGTAATCTGGGATTCTGTGCTAGCACCTGATCTATTTAACCGTTTACGTGAAGATTTGCCGTTAGTTGATGAGGTAACCCCATCACCATCAGCATCATCCAGCGCGTCAGCATCACCAACCGTGATTGATAAATTTAAGACTCGTACCGCTGATGAAAATCCTTGCGGAGCACTGAAGTAAACTCGCGCCCATGACATTGACTCTTTCAGTAGTTGGATGCGGCTATCTAGGCGCAACACATGCCGCATGCATGTCCTCTCTTGGCTTTACCGTTATTGGCATTGATACAGATCCCAATAAAGTGGCGATGCTTCAAAATGGCCAACTTCCTTTCTATGAGCCAGGCCTAGACACCTTGCTTGCACAAGAGATGAAGACAGGTCGCCTCTCATTCACGACAGATTTCTCTGCAGTCAAAGATGCTGACATTCACTTTGTTTGCGTTGGAACTCCACAGAGTAAAGATGGTCTTGCCGCCGATCTGACTTACGTGCGTTCGGCAGTTGCTGAGATTGCACCGTATTTGAAAGATGGTTCTTTGGTAGTTGGAAAATCAACTGTTCCAGTTGGAACTGCACAATCACTTCGTGATGAGCTAGCAAAAACAGCCCCACAAGCAGACCTAGCCTGGAATCCAGAGTTCTTGCGTGAAGGTTTCGCAGTTGAAGACACACTCACACCTAATCGCTTAGTGGTTGGTGTTGCTAACGATCGCGCTGAGCAGATTCTTAAGGAAGTTTATAAGCCAATTATTGACTTAGGAACGCCATGGATTAGAGCAGATCTCCCAACTGCAGAACTTGTTAAGGTTGCTGCGAACTCTTTCCTTGCAACTAAAATCTCTTTTATCAACGCTATGGCTGAAGTATGTGAAGCTGCTGGCGGTGACGTAACAGTCCTTGCACAAGCAATTGGATATGACCCACGCATTGGAAATAAGTTCTTACAGGCAGGTATTGGTTTTGGTGGAGGTTGCCTTCCAAAAGATATTCGAGCTTTCATGGCACGCGCCGAAGAGTTAGGCGCTAAACAAGCCCTTGAGTTCTTGCGTGAAATTGATGCCATTAACTTGCGTGCACGCCAGCGTGTGATCGACGTAGTCCGCAGCGAGCTTTCAGAAGATTTAACTCAATACAAGATTGCTGTCCTTGGAGCTACTTTCAAACCAGATAGTGATGATGTGCGTGACTCCCCAGCATTAGATATTGCTGTTCAGTTACAAGGAGCTGGAGCAGCCGTTGTTGTTCATGACCCTAAGGGAATTGAACCTGCTCGCAAACGTTTCCCAAAGCTTGAATATGCTGAAGTGGTTACAGATGCAGTTAAAAACGCTGATTTAATCTTGCACTTAACTGAGTGGAAAGAGTATCGAGCAATCGATCCATCAACTCTTTCTTCATTAGTTAAAAGTAAAATCATTATCGATGGGCGCAATATGCTCGATCGAGAACTATGGCGAAAAGCTGGTTGGAAGTTCCACGCTTTAGGACGCACTGATTAACGAGCAAGAAAGCATTGATGCAGTCCTTGCAATGAAGACCTGGGCTGTTGTTGGGCTTGGAAATAATCCAGAGCGCGCAGCATTTGGTGTTGCAAAGCTTTTACAAGATAAAGGCCACCGCATCATTCCTGTTTATCCTCGCGCAGAAACTGTGCACGGTGAGGTTGGCTATAAGACACTTTCAGAAATTCCAGGGCCAGTAGAAGTTGTTGATTGTTTTGTTAATTCCACACTTGTTGGCAAAGTTGTAGATGAGGCAATAGCAATTGGAGCAAAGGCTGTTTGGCTACAGTTAGATGTAATTGATCATGAAGCTATTGCTCGTGCACAAACTGCAGGTCTAATTACAGTAATGGATAAATGCCCTGCTATTGAATATAGAAAGAAAAACTAGAAACCTGTTTTGTTTCCGCGGCGTGAATTTAAGTTCGCGCCTTTAGCTTTGGCTTCAGCGTTAATTTCCTTTAAAGCATCTCCAACTTTTGTGCTAATTACTGCGTCAGAGATTCCTAAGATTCGTGCGGCAAGTAAGGCTGCGTTCTTGGCATTACCTACTCCTACTGTTGCCACAGGAACACCTGCTGGCATCTGCACAATAGAGAGAAGCGAATCCATTCCATCAAGATTTTTTAGTGCAACAGGAACACCAATTACGGGAAGCGTGGTTAATGAAGCAACCATTCCAGGTAGGTGTGCTGCGCCGCCAGCACCAGCAATAATTACTTTAAATCCCTTACTCGCTGCACTTTGTGCAAACTCAACCATTTCAAGTGGCATGCGATGTGCTGAAACAACATCCACTTCATGAGAAATTCCTAATTGATCTAGAACCTTTGCTGCCTCTTCCATTACCGGCCAATCAGAATCTGATCCCATGATGATTGCTACATCACTCATCAATTTCTCCGCTCATGTAATCAAGGGCATGTTGAACCTCTTGGGTTAATTCTATGAGGTTATCTCCCAGCAAATTAACATGGCCAATCTTGCGCCCAGGGCGTACTTCCTTCTTATAGTGGTGAAATTTCAACTCTGGCGTACGGGCCATGAGATGCAGATATGGGCGATACATATCTTCCTGGTCCCCTCCCAAGATATTTCCCATTACGGCTATCGGGGCAGTCATCTGCGGATTTCCAAGGGGAAGATCTAATACAGCTCGCAGGTGTTGCTCGAACTGAGAAGTTACAGAACCTTCGATTGTCCAATGCCCAGAGTTATGAGGACGCATTGCTAATTCATTAATGAATAACTCTTCACCTTTAACAAAGATTTCAACTGCCATAACTCCAATGACACCAATTTCATTGGCAATATCTAAAGCTAATTTCTGTGCCTTCTCACTTAATTCATTGGATAACTCTGGGGCTGGCGTAATAGTCATAACGCATATGCCATCGCGCTGAATAGTTTGAGTTGGTGCCCAAGTAGTTGCTTGACCATGAGGAGATCGCGCCACCATAACAGCTATTTCATAATCAAAATCAATGAGCTCTTCAATTAATACTTTTCCGACCTCTTTTAATACTTTGGCTAACTCTTCTTCACTATTGATTTTCCATACGCCGCGACCGTCATATCCTCCTGAAATAGCTTTAGCAATTACTGGAAATTCACGCACTTCTTCGGCTTTAGTTACCACGGCGTTCTTTGGTGAAGGAAATTTGCTCAGGCGCTCTCGCATTGCAGCTTTATCTTGGGAAAATACAAAACTGGCAGAACTTGGACGAACTACTACCCCATCAGATTCTAAAGTTTTAATGATGCTCAATGGTATTAGTTCGTGTTCAAAAGTAATGACGTCACATTTGTGGGCAAACGCACGGACAGTTTCTAGATCTCTATAGTCGCCGACCACGTGGTTTGTTATTTGAGCTCCGCTATCGTGAGCATCATTTGCAAGTAATAAGAGATTGACTCCAAGTGCTGCGGCAGGAGCAACGCTCATGCGCGCTAATTGCCCAGCACCAATCACGCCAACAGTTGGAAAATGATTACTCACTGGCTTATCGTAGATGAACTACGTCGCCTGCTTGAACATGGCTACCTGAATCTAAAATCAACTCTCCGCGGGGTGAGATTGCCACTGCCAGGCCTTTTTCAATTTGCTCATTCGGATAATGAATCTGGACCTTAGTCCCGAGAGTGGAGCTCAGGGATTGGTAGATCTGCGCAACTGAATTGTCCCCATTGTCCCAAGCAGTGAAGTTGGCTTCAAATAAAGCCAGAACTCTTGCCAAAATTTCGTTTCTATTTGTATCACTCACACCTTCAATTGCTAAAGATGTAGCAGTTAGAACAGGAAGTTCTTCCGTAGTCATTCCAACATTTATTCCAATTCCAATGACAACTCCATCATCAACTATTTCTGCAATCAATCCAGAAATCTTTTTTTCATTTACCAAAATATCATTAGGCCATTTCACACTTGCCTTAACTTTCTCTAGCGCTTGTGCAACTGATACACCGGCAATTAATGCAATCCATCCCCAATCTTCTTTATTTCTCTTTGGTTGAATATAGAAAGAGAATAGAAGCGCAGAGTTTTTAGGTGCTTCAAATGTTCTTGATAATCTTCCTCGGCCAGCACTTTGATAATTGGCGGCAATGACATCGCCAGGTTTAGCTTTTCCACTTCGCGCTAAAGCGGCAAGATCGTTTTGTGTGGAGGTGGTGACATCAACCACGCTTACTCGCCAGTACTGCGTAACTGAAGAGTTGATAAGTGACTTATCCAGTGCCCCTCTTAGCATTTCAATGCCCATGACATGTACCGTAGGGGTATGAGCCGTGATCTGCATACAACTGCCGGGAAAATCGAAGATCTGCGCGCACGAGTTGAGGAAGCTGTACACGCTGGCTCAGCACGCGCCGTTGAGAAGCAGCATGCCAAGGGCAAGAACACTGCCCGTGAGCGTATTGAAATGTTGGTTGACCCAGATTCATTTACTGAAATTGATGAGTTTGCTCGCCACCGTTCAACGCAATTTGGGATGGAAAATAATCGTCCTTACGGAGATGGCGTTGTAATTGGAACAGCAACTGTAGATGGCCGTCCGATTGCACTGTATTCACAAGATTTCACAATCATGGGTGGATCACTTGGTGAAGTTCATGCAGAGAAGATCGTAAAGATTGCAGAGTTTGCATTAAAAAGTGGAATTCCACTCATTGGAATAAATGACTCAGGTGGTGCTCGTATTCAAGAGGGCGTCGCTTCTCTCGCAGGTTATGGAAAAATCTTCCGCCTAAACACTCGCTCTTCTGGTGTTATTCCTCAAATCTCTTTGATCCTCGGCCCATGTGCAGGTGGTTCTGCATATTCCCCAGCACTCACTGACTTCACTGTGATGGTTAATGAGACTTCGCATATGTTTATTACTGGTCCAGATGTCATTAAGACTGTGACCGGCGAAGAAGTAGGAATGGAAGAGTTAGGTGGAGCACGAACTCATAATGTTCGCACTGGTAATTCACACTACTTAGCTGAAAATGAAGCAGATGCGATTGATTACGTTAAAGCGCTTCTTTCATATCTGCCATCAAATAATATGGACAGAGCTCCACATCTTCCACCAACAGAGCTTTTAGAAAAGAAAGCAACAGATATCGCACTCGATACTCTGATTCCAGATAGTCCAAATCAACCTTATGACATGAAGATTTTGATTCAAGCGCTAGTTGATGAGGCAGAATTCCTAGAAGTTCATGCTCTCTATGCTCCAAATATCGTTGTTGGTTTTGCCCGCATTGAAGGTGAAACAATTGGAATCATTGCAAATCAACCTAATCAGTTGGCTGGAACACTTGATATTAACTCCAGCGAAAAAGCTGCGCGATTCCTACGCTTTTGTGATGCCTTCAATATCCCAATCTTGACCCTTGTTGATGTGCCTGGTTTCTTGCCTGGAACTGAACAGGAATGGGATGGAATCATTCGTCGCGGGGCTAAATTGCTTTATGCCTACGCAGAAGCATCTGTGCCACTTGTAACACTTATTACGCGCAAAGCATATGGCGGAGCATTTATCGTTATGGGCTCTAAGTATCTTGGTAGCGACATTAACTTTGCTTGGCCAAGTGCTGAAATCGCCGTAATGGGCGCACAAGGCGCAGTAAATATCCTGTATCGCAAGGAAATTGCTGATGCAAAAGATCCTGTTGCTGCAAGAGCTGAGTTAATCAATGAATACAACGAATCACTCGCAAATCCATACTTAGCTGCTGAGCGCGGAACGATTGATACAGTCATTGAACCAAATCAATCACGTGCTTACATCACAAAAGCATTTAGAACATTGCGCACTAAGCGCGACACATTGCCTGCTCGCAAACACGGAAATATTCCGCTGTAATGGAGTTTTCAATCATTAAAGGGGATCCGACTGCGCAAGAGTTGGAAGCGCTCAAGGTCGCTTTGGCCCAACACAAGCGTGAAGAGCTAAAGCCTGTGATTCGCAGAAGTGTTTATGGTTTGCCGCAACTTCGAGAAGCATTGCCCCATCAAATTACTTTCGGCGCACGAAAGAATTCATAAACAATGCCAAGAATAGTTTTAGCTTCTGCATCCGTGTCCAGACGGCGCTTGCTTGAATCGGCTGGATTAAAGCCAATCATTATGGTCAGCCATGTTGATGAAGAAACAGATTTCTTTAATGCCATGACACCTGCCGATATGGTGATTGCCTTGGCAATAACTAAAGCTCACACAATTCGGGAGCAAATAGATTTTCCAGCAATAATCATTGGTTGTGATTCAACCTTTGAATTTGATTCACAATCTCTTGGCAAACCAGCCACTCCAGAGATTGCAATTGAGCGTGCTTCTAGAGTTCGCGGAAACACCGGATTACTCCATACCGGTCACTGCATTATCGACACAACAAAAGACAAAGAGATTTCAAGTATCGTCACTACAAAAGTGACTTTTGACGACATGACAGATGCTGAAATCGCAGATTATGTTGCTACCGGTGAACCTTTGCACGTTGCCGGTGGATTCACTCTGGATGGATTTAGCTCACCCTTCATCCCTTCAATTGAAGGTGACTACACAAATGTGGTTGGAATATCTATGCCATTTGTTAGAAAAGCCTTCGAGCAACTTGGCTATTCCTGGCCAGAGGTCAAGGTGATGCAATGAAGCGCGTTTTAATAGCTAACCGAGGTGAGATTGCTGTCCGCGTCATTCGTGCATGCAAGGATCATGGTTTAGAAAGTGTTGCCGTTTATTCAGAAGAAGATCGAAATGCAATTCATTCCCAGATGGCTGATGCAGCTTATTCTCTGCATGGCACAACCGCTACTGAAACATATTTGAATATTGAAAAACTAATCGAAGTAGCTAAGCAATCAGGTGCTGATGCAGTTCACCCTGGTTATGGATTCTTATCTGAAAATGCCAACTTTGCACAGGCTGTTATAGATTCAGGACTTATTTGGATTGGGCCTTCCCCTGCAGCAATTCGTGCACTCGGCGATAAGGTCTCAGCACGAAAAATTGCAGCTAAAGCTGGAGCTCCACTTGTTGCTGGAACCAAAGATCCAGTTGAAGGCCATGAAGAAGTTTTAGCTTTTGCTAAAGAGTATGGATTACCTGTTGCAATTAAGGCCGCTCATGGTGGTGGTGGGCGTGGCTTAAAAGTTGCCCGCACAATGGAAGAGATTCCAGAGTTATTTGCATCTGCAGTTCGTGAAGCCATTAGCGGCTTTGGTCGCGGTGAATGCTTTGTCGAACGCTATTTGGATAAGCCCCGCCACGTTGAAACTCAAGTTTTAGTTGATAAACATGGTCATGCTGTTGTCGTAAGTACACGAGATTGCTCACTGCAACGTCGCCACCAAAAACTTGTCGAAGAAGCACCTGCTCCATTTTTAAGTCAAGCGCAAGAAGAAGAGCTATACAGATCAAGTAAAGCAATCATGAAAGAGGCTGGCTACGTTGGTGCTGGTACTTGCGAATTCTTAATTGGCCTTGACGGAACAATTTCATTTCTAGAAGTAAACACTCGCTTGCAGGTGGAGCACCCAGTGAGCGAGGAAGTAACAGGGATTGATTTAGTTCGTGAACAATTTAGAATCGCAATGGGTGAGTCTCTTGGCTTTGATGACCCGGTTATTCGTGGGCACTCAATCGAATTTCGCATTAACGGTGAAGACCCAGGTCGCTCATTTCTTCCAGCACCTGGACGCATCACTGATTGGGTTATTCCAACTGGACCTGGCGTAAGAGTTGATGCTGGTTTTAAAAATGGAGACACCATCGGTGGTAATTTCGATTCATTATTAGCCAAGCTCATTGTTACTGGAGCAACTCGTGAGCAGGCTATTGAGCGTGCTCGTCGTGCTTTAGCTGAATTCAGTATCGAAGGCTTAGCCACAGCACTCCCATTCCACCGTGCAATTTTGGAAGATCCAGCTTTTACTCAAAATTTTAAGATCTACACCAGCTACATTGAAAATGAATTCAACAATGAGATTCCTATGTATCAAGCACCTGTTGTTCCACTTGAAACACACATGGCTCCTGAGCACTTAGTTGCTGAAGTCAATGGGAAGCGTTTTGAGGTTTTAGTTCATGCTCCTAAGCCAGTAGTTAAGCGTCATCGAGCAAAGCAATCCATGGCAGGTGGCGCAGGTGGTGCTGCACTTAATAGTCCAATGCAGGGAACTGTTGTGAAGATTGCAGTTAAAGAAGGTGATCGAGTAGAAGTCGGCGATTTAGTTATCGTTCTAGAAGCGATGAAAATGGAACAACCACTCATGGCTCATAAAGCCGGCGTTATTAGCAGTTTGAGCGCAGTCATAGGGGCCACAGTTTCTAGTGGAACAGCTCTTTGTGACATCATTGATGCATGACAAATAGCGAACTCCTCTATTCCGATCCTCTAGCCGCGGCAATTGCTGCAGCTAAAGAAATCACAGAGCGCACAGGAGTCGCCTCCCATGATGTTGCCCTAGTTATGGGTTCTGGTTGGGTGAGCGCGGTTGATGCATTAGGAACTCCTGCATATGAATGCAACGCTGAAGATATAACTGGCTTTCTTCCTCCAACAGTTGAGGGACACTCAGGAAAAGTTCGCTCCTACGAAATTGATGCAAATGGTAAGAAATTAAGAGCACTCGTCTTTTTAGGACGAACACATCTATATGAGGGCAAAGGTGTTGAACCTGTTGTCCATAGCGTTCGAACTGCGGTTAAAGCTGGATGCAAAGTTATTATTTTGACTAATGCGTGCGGTGGAATAAATAAGGCTTACAAAGTTGGCCAACCAATTCTCATTCGTGATCACATTTCCTTAACTGCAGTTTCTCCATTATCTGGAGCAACTTTTGTTGATTTAACAGATCTCTATAGCAAGCGAATTCGTGAAATTGTTAAGAAGGAAGATTCATCACTTGAAGAGGGTGTCTACGTGCACTGGCGAGGTCCAACCTATGAAACTCCAGCTGAGATTTTAATGATGCGTACTATGGGAGCAGATCTAGTTGGAATGTCCACAGTTCCTGAAGCAATTGCTGCACACGCACTAGGTGCTGAAGTTCTTGGAATCTCATTAGTAACAAACGCAGCTGCTGGTGTTACTGGCGAAAAACTAAATCATGAAGAAGTTATTGCCGCTGGAAAGGCCGCTGCAGATCGAATGGGCGCTCTTCTCAAAGGGGTAATTCCAAAGTTATTCTAGGAACATGGATCTAAAACAAGAAGTTCAAGCATGGATTGCTGATGATCCAGATCCAAAGACTGCTGCCCAATTACAGCAATGGTTAGATTCCAATAATGAAGCAGAGCTGCGTGCCTCTTTCTCTGGCTTTTTACAGTTCGGCACTGCTGGATTACGCGGCCCTATTCGCCCAGGACCTTCAGGAATGAATCGAGCCGTTGTCGGTCGCACGGCTGCAGGTATTGCGGCATATATGAAGGAACGTAAATTAACTTCAGTAGTAATTGGCCGTGATGCCCGTTATGGCTCTGAGGAATTCACTTTTGAAACTGCGCAGATTATGAGTGGTGCCGGTATGAAGGTTTATGTCCTGCCTCGCCCACTTCCTACGCCGGTTCTAGCTTTTGCCACAAACGAATTGAAGTGTGATGTGGGAATTATGGTTACCGCTAGCCACAATCCCCCACAAGATAATGGTTACAAAGTTTATTTAGGTGGCACGGTTGATGGAATCCATTACCGTGGTTCACAGATAATTTCACCTACAGATGAGTCAATTGCACAAAAAATAAATTCAATCACATCTCTTGCTTCACAGCCCCGAGGAAAAGAATGGACTGTATTAGGCGAAGAAGTTGTTCACAAATACGTCGGAATTACAGCAGCTCTTGCAAATAAGCCTGGAAACTTAAAGATTGTTTACACCGCGATGCATGGCGTTGGAACTGAGACTCTTCAACATGTCTTTCATAAAGCAGGGTTCCCACAACCCATTTTGGTTGATTCTCAAGCAAAGCCTGATCCCGATTTTCCAACTGTTGCATTTCCAAATCCTGAAGAGCCAGGTGCAATTGATTTAGCTTTAGAAACCGCACGTGCTTTTGATGCTGATCTAGTAATTGCTAATGATCCAGATGCTGATCGCTGCGCTGCTGCAGTAAAGGATCCAATTAAAGGCTGGAGAATGCTTCGTGGGGATGAGTTAGGCGTAATTCTTGGCGAAACAATCGCTAGGACAACAACTAAGGGAATCCTTGCAAACTCCATAGTTTCCTCATCAATATTGAGCAAAATTGCTACTCACTACAAACTCGATTTTAAAGAAACGCTGACAGGTTTTAAGTGGTTAGCAAAGATAGATGGATTAACTTTTGGTTACGAAGAAGCACTCGGCTATGCCGTTGATGCAATTACGGTCAATGATAAGGATGGAATATCAGCAGCAATCAAGCTAGCTCAGATAGCAACTGATTTAGCTGCGCAGAATAAGACTCTGCTTGATCTACTTGATGAAGTTTGGGCTCGCCATGGTTTTCATGCGACTGAGCAGATTTCAATTCGCCTGAGCGATCTCTCTCAAGTGGGTGTAATCATGGGAAATTTGCGCCGCAATGCCCCTAAAGAAATTGCTGGGCGTTCAGTTACTTCTATTGATGATCTGGCTAAACCAAACGATGATTTGCCCCCTACAGATGGCTTGCGCATTTGGTTAGATGGTGGGATTCGAATAATCATTCGTCCCAGTGGCACAGAAGCAAAGATGAAGTGTTACATTGAGGCAATTGCAAAGGATTCTGCAACTGCGCAAGTAGTTCTGGATCAGTTACGAGCCCCCTTGAAGGAATTACTATCGTGAGTTTTTATGGTTTAGTCGATGGTACTGAGGCATCCCTAAAGAAATATCTGGATTCGCTATCAGGAGTTGATCAAGTTGGTGCTGATGCAAGAGCAGCAATGTTGGCTACTCGTAGTATTAAGACAACCTCTAAGCGATGGGCAATCGACACTGCAATCACAATGGTGGATTTAACAACTTTAGAAGGTGCAGATACTGCTGGAAAAGTTAAGGCCCTATGCACAAAAGCTGTGCGACCTGATCCAACTGATTCATCTGTTCCAAGCGTAGGAGCGGTCTGTGTTTACAACGATATGGTTGCAATTGCCCGCACGCACTTAGATCTCATTGGTGGTCAACATGTTGGCGTGGCAGCTGTTTCAACTGCTTTTCCATCTGGTCGTGCCTCAATGCAAGTCAAGATTCAAGATACAAAAGATGCCGTCGAGGCTGGCGCATCAGAAATTGATATGGTGATTGACCGCGGTGCATTTCTTTCAGGTCGATATATCGAAGTCTTTGATGAAATCGTGAAGATCCGTGAAGTTTGTGGCACTAAGGCACATTTAAAAGTTATCTTTGAGACAGGCGAGTTAGTTACATATGACAATGTTCGTAAAGCCTCATTTTTAGCCATGGCAGCTGGGGCAGATTTCATCAAAACTTCAACAGGAAAAGTCACACCTGCTGCTACTGCTCCTGTTGTTCTTGTCATGCTTGAGGCAGTAAGAGATTTTTATGCAATGACACAGGTGCGAATTGGCGTTAAACCTGCAGGTGGAATCCGAAATACTAAAGATGCCATCAAGCAGTTAGTCCTAGTAAATGAGACCGCTGGGCCAGAATGGCTCAAACCATCACTGTTTCGAATTGGGGCTAGTGCGTTGTTGAATGATTTATTAATGCAACGCATGAAAATGGATGATGGCTACTACGCTAGCCCTCAGTATGTGACGATCGACTAATGGAGGAAAAATTGTCTTTTGAATACGCGCCAGCTCCAGAGTCGCGCGCCCTCGTCTCGATCAAGCCTAAGTATGGACATTTCATCGGTGGCAAGTTTGTTGCTGGAAGCAAGCACTTCCCCACCATCAATCCAGCTACAGAAGAAGTTCTTTCACAGATTGCACGTGGCGGAAAAAGCGATGTTGATGCTGCAGTAAAGGCTGCGAGCAAGGCATACACAACTACGTGGTCAAAAATGAGTGGCAAAGAGCGTGGAAAGTATCTATTTCGTATCGCTCGCATCATGCAAGAGCGCTCACGTGAATTCGCAGTACTTGAAACCCTTGATAATGGAAAGCCAATTCGTGAATCGCGCGATGTAGATGTTCCACTTGCTGCAGCACACTTCTTTTATCACGCAGGATGGGCTGACAAGCTTGAATATGCAGGCTTAGGAACAACTCCAAAAGCTCACGGCGTTGCAGGTCAAATTATCCCTTGGAATTTTCCTTTATTGATGTTGGCATGGAAGGTAGCACCTGCACTTGCTGCCGGAAATACAGTTGTTCTAAAGCCAGCTGAAACAACATCGCTCACCGCGCTTTTGTTTGCTGAAGTGTGCCAACAGGCAGAACTTCCTGCAGGAGTTGTGAACATCGTGACCGGTGATGGTTCAACTGGTGCACTTATTGTTAATCACCCAGGAATCGACAAGATCGCATTTACTGGGTCTACTGAAGTTGGAAAAATCATTGCCCGCGCAGTTGCTCCAACAAATAAGAGTGTGACATTGGAACTCGGCGGTAAAGCTGCAAATATCATCTTTGAAGATGCCGCCATCGATGAAAGCGTTGAAGGCATTGTTAATGGAATTTTCTTTAATCAAGGTCATGTCTGCTGTGCTGGTTCACGCTTAATCCTTCAAGAGAGCATTGCTGATGAAGTATTAGAAAAGCTTAAAAACAGAATGGCCAAAATCCGTGTGGGCGATCCAATGGATAAGAACACTGATTTAGGAGCCATTAATAGCAAGGAACAATTGTTAAAGATTCGCGAACTTACTGCTGTAGGAGATTCTGAAGGCGCGCAGCGTTGGAGTGCGCCATGTGATCTGCCTGGCAAGGGTTTCTGGTTCGCGCCAACAATCTTTACAGGTGTAACTCAAGCCCACCGCATTGCCCGTGAAGAAATCTTCGGCCCAGTACTTTCAGTATTAACTTTTAGAACCCCTCAGGAAGCTATAGATAAAGCCAATAACACTCCTTTCGGCCTCTCTGCCGGCATCTGGAGTGAAAAGGGATCCAAGGTTTTATGGGCATCTCAACAACTTCGTGCAGGTGTCATCTGGGCTAACACATTCAATAAATTTGATCCCACGTCACCATTTGGTGGATATAAAGAATCTGGTTGGGGTCGTGAAGGCGGACGACATGGCTTGTCTGCATATTTGAAGGGAGTCTCACATGAGTAATCGTATTGATGTGAAAAAGACATACAAGCTATTTATTAATGGTGCGTTCCCACGTACTGAGTCTGGGCGCACATATGAAGTTAAGAATGCTAAAGGTGCCTTTATTGCAAATCCATGTTTGGCTTCTCGTAAAGATTTGAAAGATGCTGTTGTTGCAGCACGCGCTGCCCAACATGGATGGAACAAAGCAACTGCCTATAACAAGGGACAAATTCTCTACCGACTAGCAGAAATGCTTGAAGGTCGTCGTGCTCAGTTCGTGGATGAGATTGTCACAGTTACTGGAGTCTCTAAAGCCAAAGCTGAAAAGGAAGTTACAGATTCAGTTGACCGTCTTGTTTGGTATGCGGGCTGGAGCGACAAGATTTCCTCACTTTCGGGAGCACTTAACCCTGTAGCTGGTCCTTTTTACAACTTCACAATCCCTGAAAGCATGGGAGTTATTGCAGCCATTGCTCCAGAGACGCCTTCCCTGCTTGGCCTCATTGATTCAATTGCACCCATCATTGTTGGTGGTAACACCGTCATTGTTCTAGCAAGCACAAAAGCACCGTTATCTGCCATGAGCTTTGCTGAAGTAATTGCAACAAGTGATGTTCCGGCTGGAGTGATAAACATTTTGACTGGAAAGAAGGATGAAATAACCCCTTGGATGGCTTCACATATGGATATTGATGGCTTAGATATCTCAGGTTTGGGTGCAAAAAAGCATGTAGAGGTTAAATCTGCTGGAAGTGAAAACCTTAAGAGAATCTATAGTTTTAAAAGTGCTGATCCTGGACGCATCCTTGCCTTCATGGAAAACAAAACTGTCTGGCACCCAATAGGGCTATAGCCAGCCTTTATCAATGGTTTTAAACCATAGTTGTTCAACTGCAGCTACATCTAAATCTAGAACTACTCGAACTGATGCAGAATCAGTTAAATCATTAGGTTCAATCGACTTTAGAAATGGTGCTCTGCGGTCGCAGATTGTTTGACCACGTGCTGGACCTTGTGATGTGTCAACCACAACATCGAAGACTTCGGTTGTAAATAACTCTGGATGTATTACACACGCTACTGCGCCGTAATCTCCCAAGGTGATAGGTGAAATATGCAGTCGCTCGATAAATGCCTGTATGAGCGTTGCGGCAAATTGAGGTGCTGAATCAGAAGATTTCAATAACTGTGCTGCATTTTCACTTGTTGCACCTGGGCGCATGAAGACATCTAATCCATACATTGTTATTGGAACGCCGCTTTGAAAAACTATTGCAGCTGCTTCTGGATCGTGCCAAACATTAAACTCAGCTGCAGCTGTTGCATTACCAGCAGATGCTGATCCGCCCATCAAAACGATTCTATGCAGTTTCTTTGCAGTCTCAGGAAATGCACGCAAAAATAAGGCAATATTTGTAAGTGGGGCGATAGGTACCAGTGTTACAGCCTCCTTTGATTCTTCAATTAAATCGCGAAGAAGCTCAATTGCTGAACGAGAATCAACTTTTCGATCAGAAGGAGCAATGCCAAGATCGCCCATTCCATCGGCGCCATGCACATACTCGGCATACTCTGATTTACCTAGTAGTGGGCGAACTGCGCCTCTAGCAACTGGAATATCCCTAGCTCCGGCTGCGTCTAAAACCTTCAAAGTATTTGCAACAACCTGGTCAACATTGGTGTTGCCATCAACGCAGGTAACTCCTAATAAGTTGATTGCTGGATGCATCGCGGCAAAAAGTACTGCGAAGGCATCATCAACGCCGGTATCAACATCAAGAATGATTGAAGTTTTTTCCATAAGCGATAGCCTAGCGGTATGAGCAAAGCAGTAATAGCGGTGGTTGGCAGTGCAATGATTGATTTAACTGCCTATGCCAAAGTAATTCCTGCTCCTGGGCAAACCTTAGAAGGTGATCTATTTACTACCGGTTTTGGCGGTAAAGGGGCCAACCAAGCCGTTATTGCCGCCCATTGCGGAGCCCACGTTCACTTTGTTGGAAAGTTAGGTAATGACCTATTCGGTGACTCCATTGCTGAAAATTTCAAGAAGCTTGGCATTGATTCCGAATTTTTAGAACGCAGTGACACCCCCAACGGTGTTGCACATATCTGGGTCGATGCTAATGGTGAAAATAGAATCGTCATTATTCCTGGAGCAAATCATGAAATTGAATTGAAAAAGGCTGTTCAAGCTATTGAATCCATCGCTGATTTAGCAGTTGTAGTTGCCCAATGCGAAATCAAGCAGGAAGTAACTCTGGCCGCATTTAGCGCAGCTAAAGCGCGAGGGTGTGCAACTATTCTCAATCCAGCACCATACCAACCCCTTAGTAAAGAACTTTTAGAAGTAACAGACTGGATTATTCCTAACGAAACTGAGTTCAAAGAGCTCCACGGTCAAGCATCTACTAGTGATGAAGTACTAAAGAGTTTTAGACCAGGTAAAAACTCGATTGTGACTTTGGGATCAGAAGGTGCTGTGTTGATTGCTTCTAATGGAAATCTGACTCGAGTGAGTGCGCCAAAAGTTAATGCGGTAGATTCAACCGGTGCTGGTGATGCCTTCGTTGGAGTTTTTGCTTTTGGCCTAGCAAGTGGGAAGAGTCCAGAAGATGCCATGAAGCTAGGTATTAAAGTTGCCTCCATGAGTGTCACACGTAAAGGTGCACAATCCTCATATCCTTCTCAAGCAGAGATAGAGACACTTTCATAGCCTCGTAATACAAAAGTAGGTCTGCGCACTGGCTCCCCCGCTAATTGCATATGTGGATATTTCTCCCACAACGCTGGCAGCGAAACACTCATCTCCAAGCGGGCAAGAGGTGCACCCAAACAGAAATGAATTCCTGCACCAAAACCAATGTGTGGGTTTGGATCGCGAGTTAAATCCATTTCATCAGCACGCTTAAACACTTCAGAATCACGATTAGCTGAGCCAATCAGGGCTGCAATCTTCTGGCCCTTTTCAATCTTTACGCCGCCAAGCTCGGTATCACTGATTGCGGTGCGCTCAAATAAGTGAAGCGGGGCATCAAAGCGCATGAACTCTTCAAGGGCGCTCTCAGTTATCGCCCGAGGATTCTTGCGCAACAACTCTGCCTGGTCTGGGCGCTCAAGTGCTGCAACCATTCCATTTCCAAATGCATTCACACTTGCTTCATGACCGGCGTTGAGTAAGAGCACGCATGTTGCCACTAATTCATGGGAGTTTAATTTCTCACCATTTTCTTCAACTATTGCTAAATCAGTAATCAGATCCTGGCCTGGATTTGTTTTACGGAGTTCAGCTAAACTGCGAACATACTCAGCAAACTCGCCCGCTGCCTTCTTGGCTTCGATTTGGTACTGCTCGGAGGGATTGACTTCATACATCTTCACAATTGATTGCGACCATGGACGCAATAAGTGCTCTTCAGATTCTGGAAAGCCTAACAAATCAGCGATGATTTTCACCGGTAGTGGTTCTGCGTAATCAGCGATTAAATCAAAGTTCTCCCCTGATTTAACTTTCTCATCGATTGCATCCAATAGTTGTTGTGTGATGCGCTCTACCGCAGGTCGCATACCTTCAATCTTATTTCGATTAAATGCCTTTGCGACCAATGATCGCAGGCGTGTGTGCTTGGGTGGTTCACTATCTAAAATTGAATCTGAGTGCAGCCAGTTAAAAGTTTCCCACTCAAATTCTGGGCTCTTGTCTGTGAAAATACGACCTAATGACTTATTTCTAAAGACATCATTTGCATCACTGTGGCGTGCTGCAAGAAATATCTGCATCCCCTCATGCCAGACGGGCTTACCAATCTCACGAAGAACCTTTAACTGCTCATATGGGTCAGCGACAAAAGTGGGATTATTGAAATCAATCATTACTCAGCAGAGATTTTCGCATAGCCAGGCTTGATAACGCCATCAATAATCTTTAAACGCTCTGGATATGGAATAAACGCACTCTTCATCGCATTAATTGTGATGCGCTGAAGCTCTGCAAAATCCCAGCCAAATGCCTTTACCGCCTCTTCCATCTCAAATGACATTGAAGTCTGACTCATCAAGCGGTTATCAGTGTTAAGAGTGACTCTAAAGCGCAAGCGGGCCAAGGCTCCGATGGGATGCTCGGCATAGCTCTTTGCTGCCCCTGTTTGAAGATTAGAAGTTGGACATAGTTCAAGTGGAATTCTGCGGTCTCGAACGTAGGATGCGAGTTGTCCTAGCTTTGGTTCTGGGCCTGAGAAATCAATGTCATCGATGATTCGAACTCCATGACCTAAGCGCTCAGCACCACAAAGTTGAATTGCTTCCCAAATAGAAGGTAGTCCATATGCCTCACCAGCATGAATGGTGAAGTGAGCATCCTCTTTACGCAAATAATCAAAAGTATCTTTCTGATCACTTGGTGGGAATCCATCTTCAGGGCCTGCAATATCAAAACCAACAACACCCTTGTCACGATACTTGACTACTAATTCAGCAACCTCTTGTGAAAGTTTGTTTTGGCGCATTCCGCAGAGCAATGAAAAGACATGAATCTCATGACCTTCAGCTTTAGCCTCTGCCATGCCTTGCTTATAACCTTCAATTGTTGCATCAACAACATCGGCCATTGATAAGCCTTTTTCTGTGAAGAGCTCAGGTGCGCCGCGAACTTCAGCATAGACAACACCGTCTCGCGCCAAATCTAATGCGCACTCACGTGCAACTCGAATAATGTCTTCACGTCGTTGCATGACTGCGATTGTGTGAGAAAAAGTCTCTAAGTAGCGAACTAAAGATCCTGAATCACATGATTCACGGAACCATGTTGCAAGCTCGAGAGCATCATGAGTTGGAAGTGCGGTGTAACCAATTTCGCCTGCGATATCAATAATTGTTTGTGGTCGTAGTCCGCCATCAAGGTGATCATGCAAAAGTACTTTTGGAACACGCTTAATCTGGGCTGGTGAGGGCTTACTTGCAAGGCTCAACTGAAGGCTCTCAATCCGTAATTCGTTCGACTACTAGTGGCAATCTATCTATTTTTCCATCCTTTGGTAAATCGCCAATAGTTACTGAATGAGTAAGCGATTCCTGCGCACGGGCAAAGGCTGCTGGAGTATCGGTATGTAATGTGTAGAGCGCAGCTCCAGCGGCAACAACATCTCCAGGTTTAGCGTGAATTTCAATTCCAGCCCCCGCCTGAACTGCCTCGCCTTGGCGTGAACGACCTGCCCCTAAACGCCAAGCAGCCAATCCCACCTTCATTGCATCCATTGAAAGAATCGTTCCACTCGATGGCGCTG
>Ga0209297_1000137_pt1 | contig 48045 bp, 61 predicted proteins | sample S_130805_MF_Meta_FD_187322 | JGI IMG/M metagenome (GOLD analysis project Ga0209297, IMG submission 187322) | Freshwater microbial communities from Lake Simoncouche, Canada to study carbon cycling - S_130805_MF_MetaG (SPAdes) (version 2) | ecosystem: Environmental > Aquatic > Freshwater > Lake ...
CTCTAAAAATGTCAATGTATTAATCAATTTTAGAGTTTAACACTCTAACAAACTCATCCTGTATTGCTTTAGTTAAATCAACATAACTTGATATCTCGTTTTCTTTTTCTTCTTTTGGTTGTATTCCACCTTCTTTTTCTATTTGTCTAATTGCCGCACTAATTTGAGGATCAGTCAAAAAGTTATATTTCTTTAGTTTACCTTTAATATCATTCACAAATGTATTACTACCGGTGTAGTCAGATATTGTTTGTAGTTTTGGGTTGTCGTACGTTGATGTTTCGTCTTTTTTAGAATCTCTAAACAAATAACTAAGTCCAGATATATTTGTAATACATTTATGTCCTCCTGAGTTTGCCATAACAACGTCCCAACCATTTACTGTTATCTTATCCAACATTTCTTTTTGTTTGGTTGATAGTCTTTTATAAAGGTTATCCGATATATTTTTTATTATGTCTACCATTTTTTCCCCACCTTGCACTTTAAATGACGGTCTATTTCCGTATATTGCAACTAAATCTTTATATGTGAACCCAACAGAACCCTGTTCTGCCTTTATTTCTGAAACTCTTTTTAAAGTACCAAAAGTAATAGTCATACCTTTTAAAAGTGATTCAAATTTACTAAGAACTTCATTTTTCATTTCACCTAAATCAACCCCTTTCAAAGCTCTGTCTTCTTTAAATGGATTACAAGATGCTTGAACTAACCCCATTCCCCAAGCAAGTACTATGAAGTCTTTATCTGGGTTATTTCTAAAAGGGGTATACCTATCATATGAACCAGGATTTCTCATATTACCCCCACCATATTGTACTATTATTGGTCCAACAAATTTAACATTTTCACTTGTCTTCATTCGTTCAACATACTCTTCTTGGTTTTTAACCATCTCAACGTCGCTAGCATAACCATATTTTTTTACCTGGTCTCTTATATTATTTAAAATACTTAAAAGAGATGGGTTTGCTTCTAATACGATATTCTCTAAAAATTTTGGTTTGTTTTTTAGTGCTAAGAGTAACTTGTTTGTTACAAGCCCCATTAACATTTTGTTAGATTTTAAACTATTGTCTTTATCAAATTTAAAAAGATAGTTCATCACCATTTCCTGAGTTATATTATGAGCTAAGAAATTTGCAGAATCCACTGTTGATATCAAAGTGATATCATCGTATGGGAATATATCTTTTGGTGATACAACTTGCGAAACTGTTTCAACATTTGATCTTGAGGGTCTAAAATTGGTTGCAGTTCCTGGTTCAACACCTGCTTGACTATCATGGTGATCGGTATGTATTACAAACATTGGTTTACCGTGAGCAAAATCCACGAGTACAGGCATAATATCACCACTTGCATCGGGTTTTTTAATTGCAAATTCTTTATCCCCATATTGTATAGTCTCAGCATCAACAACTTTAATTCCGTTTTGTTCTAAATAATGCTTCATACCAAGTGCGGTTGTAACACCATCCAAATCTTGGTGGAAATATATTTTAGCCTTTTTGTAACGTTTTTTAATTTCGTTAATATCTCTTATCCCAGATTCATTAATAAGTCTTTTGTATTGTGTTTCAGTTATAATAATTTTCATAATATATAAATATCTTAGGCATTATCCAAAGTTTAATCCCTTTTCTTTTGCAATGTCCTTTATTTGGTTTAGGTTATTTGTTGCCTCAGATTTATCAGGATCCTCCAACCACTTATTAATATTATCTTCAACACCTTTAATTGTTCTAATGAATACATCTGCGAATTTATTAATGTCGGTTTCTTTCATATCACTAAGATTGACTTCAATTTTTTCTATTTGGTTGTTAATACTTTCTAAGGACCATGAAGGATCAAATATGTTTTTACTTTGTATATATTCACTCATTAACTTATCCCAAGAATACGCCGATTCAGAAAAATATGGGAGTTTAAATCTCATAACCTCACCAGGTACTTGTAAATTAGTTTTAGGGTTAAAAAATTGTGATTGTCCAAGATAAATGTCCCCACTTTTTAATTTGTATGTATAAACTTTAGTTTTATCGTTTTCATACTTCCAAACCATATTTGTTGTGTAAGGTTTAAGAGTGAACCCATTATCTTTAATTAAGTTAATGTATTCAGTATCATTATTTGGTGTATCCACTTCCTCAACAATAATATATTTTTGTTTTAAATATCTTTGTTCTAAAATTATGTTCGCATTTTTAATAGTGCTTTTTTTCATATATAATAAATACCATTAAAAACAAAAAATCCAAGATTACTCTTGGATTTCCTCTGATACGGTTTTTAGTGTTTTGCGTTTGTATAGAACTCTTTTCCTTTATCTTTTAATTCCCAAGACGAATATTTTGATCCATCAGGTTTTTTTCCACCATTAGTCATTTCCCAACCTATCATTCTATATATTATTTCTTTTTTGAAAAATTCTTGCTCATCTAAAGGGTTACCAAGTCTATAGTTTTTATTACTTTCTTCAGGATGGTTATTCATATATAACTGTTTAGCTATATCCCAATACGCCCAACTCTCACTGTTTCCGGCACGACTTATTTCTTTGTTAAACGTATTTTTCATTATTAACCTAAAGGTGTCAACCAAATTCTTTACAAACTCTTTTACTCTATTATTATCCTCTAACGCCAAAGATTCTGCGTATTTTCTCATACTACCTGATGTTTCTTGATTTGGAAACCCAACATCACTGTAGTTTAATTTTGATATGTATTGATCAGCACTTATTGTTGGTGTTTGTTTTGTATCTATATTTTGTGTTGTCGAATTTTCTATATTTTGTGTTGTCGAATTTTCTATATTTTGTTTTTTGTCATCTAAAACCGTGTCTTCTTCTTTTTTTACTGTTTTTAAATTTGATACTCGTTCTTTTAGTCCAGGGATTATTTCAAGAAATTCATTTAAAATGTTTTGATCCCCATAATCTTCTAAATCAACTAATTGATTAAAATACATAAGACCTTTTTCTGATGTTAATTTATTCCATAAATCAGTTTGTGGGGTTTTTCTGTTTTCTACATAATTTCCTTCATCATCGTATGTTGGGTCATTTTTAACTCCGTTTACTAAGGATAACATTAATGCTCCGTGAATTGTAAAATATACCGACGACTCCTTATCCATATTACTAGGTGTTGACTGAAATATTTTACTTATTAATTCTTGAGAACTACTATTTAATATTTCTGAATTTTTTAAATCATTATAGATTTTTAATTCATTATCTCCCCACCAATTAACTAAATCTAAAAGACTACTCTTATTAATACCATCAATAATAAATGATTTACCTGTTGTCTCTTCGTTTTCAAGAAGTCCCATCATTTGTCTAATCCTTGATATTTCTGTAATGATATTTTTCATAATATATAAATACTATTAAAAACAAAAAACCCACTTTTAAAGTGGGAGTTCTTGTATTGTTTGTAGTGTTTTAAAATATTCAACCCTTGTTTTTGCAACTTCAGTATAGTTTGGCGATAATTCAATACCTAACCATCTGCGACCCAAAATTTCCGCGGCGACTAAAGTAGTTCCGCTACCGGCAAATGGATCTAAAATTATATCGTTTTTGTAGGACAATATTTTAATCGCCTTTGTTGGGATGTCCATTGAGAACGTTGCCTTGGTGAGTGATTTAGTATCTGCAAAGTAATTCCACTGACCAAAAACAAGTTCCATAAATTCCTTCTTATCTTGTTCTTCATATACCACTTTCTTTTTTATGGTTCCATCCTCCTGAATAATTTCAGTTGGTGTCCCTTTCCATTGTGGTTCTCCTTTAATCTTTTTGATGTGTAATTTTTTATATGCCAAAATAACACACTCCTTTGGATTATAGATATACGGGCTAGACGGACTCATCCATGATCCCCAAGCAGTTGTCTTACTACGATGAGGTGATTGTTCCTCTAAATCCACGATTCCAAAAAACCCAAACCCAAGTTCTTTCATTATTTGGTACATCTCAGAAACAAAGAAAATTCTTCCTCCTTTTTTTTGTCTGTTGATTTCATAAGGTATGTTTAATGCAATTCTTCCATCATCTTTTAATACGTTATACGCCTCAGTTAACCAATTTCTTGCAAATACCAAATACTCCTCAAATTCAACATCATCTTCGTGAACATCATAAGCAATGCCAACACCATAGGGTGGTGATGTGACAATTAAATCAACACTACCTTCAGGTAATGTTTTCATCACCTCAATACAATCTCCAGTTATTATCTTTCCTGTTTCTATCATTTTTTCTCTAATGTTTCTATATGGTGTTGTAGATACCACAATGCTTTACGTAAATCTTGTAGTTCTTTATCTTTTTCTTTTTTACCTGCCCTTGAGATGTACTTCACCGTATTTCCAAGTGAGAATCCTAAGTCCCAAGCATCAATCACTTTAATTGCCTCATATGGATTATCTTCTCCCCCATAATGTTGTGGGTGGTTTACTTGCTCATTTGTTTTCATTTATATAATGTATTATTTCTTCCTCAGTTTTTCCTTGATTAAACATTCTATACACTTCCCTTGAGAACTCGTCCGTTGTGAATACCGCATCAGCATCAAGGTATTTCATTATCCAATCAATGTTTTGAATAATATGTTTTTTACTTAGAAACCTCTTGTTGAATCCCATTTTTTTGATTTTTAATCTCTAACATCATTTTTCTGATTTGTTTACCTAAATCCATATCATTTGGATTTTCTTTTACTAATTGTTCTAAAACTGTTAATTTAATATCTTCCATAATTTTTTATTAAAAAAGTAATAAATTAAATCTTACCTGTCAAATTCTTATGTCTAATAATTTTTGACTGAATCATATAATTCATAATTTTTCTTTTAACGATAGGTAATAGGGTTTCTCTTAGTGGGTAGTTATTGTTATGGTTTACTGTAAACACAATTAATTTACCGTGAACTTCCTCATCTTGTAAGTTTTTGATTAGTGGTTTTTTAATGTCTTTTAATTTTTCATTAAAGTCCCCTTTGGGGCATTCACATATCTTTTTAATCTGACATTTTGTTTCTACACTATCCTTTTTAATTTGTTTAATTATAAACTCATATAGATATGTTTTTTCTTTATAGTCTAAAAAGAAAAGTCCTTGTTTTGGTTCTATATTTTTTGGGTTTTGTACTACTTCAATAGAAACTGTATCATTAACAATATCCCATATTGCTTTTGCATGATTAAAATAGTCTCGTAAGTTTTCAGTTGAGTATTTACAGACGTTGTATACTTCAAGAATCTCTTCTTTGGTAAGTAACGGACAATCGACTGGTATTAAATCTGAAATGAGTATTTCGTCATCAGGATCTTTTAATTGTCTCCCTAATGTAAGATATTGTCCTTTTTCAATTAATAAATTGATACTTGCAAGATGTAAGGATATCTCTTGGAACTGTGGGTATAATTTTAAATTGTTTAGATTTTTATCTAATTTTTGTAGATAATCTAAAAGTACGTACTGTTTGTGCTCTAAATCTATGGGTTCTTGAAATAACCAATCCGTTTTCATTATTTTTTTTAAGATAAAAGTAAGTGAAATATCAAAAAGTGTAAATAAATTAATTGTGTCTCATTACGTGATACCACTTACCATTTACCTTATATTCATCGTCTTGTCCATCATATCCGTTTAAAATATTACCGTAACCATCATTACTTATGATGTCTTCACAAACACCATCAATATCAACAAATTGTAATATATATTTAGAATCATAACCCATATCCTTTAAAAATGTTACAAAGTCACTTGCAGTATCATCAACTTGTGATTGTATGGAGTCTTCAATTCCTTCTTCACTATAATCACCGTCAGGGTTTTCTTTAATATCTTCAACAATATCTTCAATATTTGATATTTCGTCTTCAATCCCTTCAGTTTCTTCGTCTGTTAATTCTTCGTTTTCTAATCTATAATTTAACCTTTCTAATTTTTGTTCATATATTTCAACATATTTTTCTTGTTGTGAAGTCAATTCTTTTTCTATTCCATAATCTTCAGGAGAATCTCTTACACTACCTTCATAAAAATCATATAACCAATCTTGTATTTCTCGTTCATCTAAGTTATTTTCCCAAACCTGCTCATTAAACGAGTCAAAACCCATTTCATCTATTCGTTGTTTTAATGATTCAGTTGCTGCGTAGTTAATTTTATCATCAGGAATTACAATCCATTCAGTTTCAAACATATCATCCCCCAACCATTCAAACATTGATGAATTTCCGTAAGATGTGTACTTAGTTTTCCAAATAAAATATTTATCTTCTTTTACTTCTTCCCCTTCGTCGTTTTCATATTTACTTACATTACCATTTTCATTTAAATGCATAAAGAGTGCTTCAGTTTCATTTGATTCTTCATCATTATGATTAACGTCCCATTCACCTTCTTGTCTGTATCCATCAAGAGTGGCTAACTTTTGGTTTAAAATTCTCTTTTTTTCTATACTGTGCATTGTACTGTACCAATAACTAAATCTACCCTTAACTTTATTTTTATCAAAATAAGATATATTTGTACTATCAATACTTAAATCACCATCAACATGATCAATGCTATCAATATTTGATATGTCTTTATAACCATTTAAGTCTAAGTCACCGGTAATTCTAATTTTTTTACCTCTATAGTCCGGTAAACGTTTTATTATTGATCCATCTCCATTAACATATTTTAAAAGATCAATATAATATTCAGGCGAAACATCAACCCATTCCTCATCCTGTTCATTTAAAACCCTTCTAATTATATTTTTTAAATTCATATAATATAAATACTTTCCATTTACAAATGATTCTTTTATAGTTATCAAATATTTATATAGAACATAAACTAATTAAAAAACATTAAGCCATGGGATGCGGATGTAAAAACAAAAACAACGGTCAACAAGCACAACCAGAAACGACTAACGGAGTTGTAGTTAACACACAACAACAACAAAACAATGAGTCTGTTAAGAGTGCAGTTACAAAAATTGTTGAAAAATATTACAATAAAAAATAATTACTGTTTAAGGTATTGTTTTTTTTATTTAAGATTGTTTAAAATAAACAATTAAATAAAAACTATGAGCACAGTAAACGTTTACAACTTCTTAGATGGTGTTAACCTTTGCAATATTTTCGCAAATTTAATAGTCTTAAACATAAAAGAATTAGTTCCTGATGCAAAAACTGAAATTACAGTTATAAACGTCAGGAATTTTTTTATTATAAAAGGACAAACTACTTGTGAAACACTTATTAATATTGCAGAACTATTCCAAAATTACTTAAACCTGTATGATGAAGAATTATCAAAAAAAATAAGAGTATTTGATATGGTATTATACGGTAAACAATTTGACGATTTACCGTTAAATATTTCACATAAAGAAGTTAAATCTGAATCTGAAAAAATTATTAATCTACAAAAGTTAATTAACGGATTCACAAAAAATAAAATCTACTTTAACATCAAATTAGACGAACAATCTAAACTATTATTTTTTGATTGTACCGATAACCAATACAACGAGATAAAGTTAATTCTTGAGAAACACTTTGATGGTTACGAATACATTAAACACGACTTTTCAAATGAGATTTATGTGTCAGAAAAATTGTATGGATTATCAATGCATAATGAAAAACCATATTTATTCTTATTAAAGTTCATAACAGATCATCTATTTAAGTTAGGAATAAGTAAAGAAATTGATTTATCAATTAATACTAATTTAAATACGTTGGATTTGAATAACGAGACAATTAATCTTAAAATTAAAAATCTTAATCACATTGTTAATAAAGATTGGTTAGAATCTTTAGTCATGGATGTGTTTCCTTTTGACTTACCAACATTAAAAGATAAATTTCAAGATTGTGATAACCTAATTAATCTTATTGTTGAATGTAATTTAGAGGATTACTCATTATCCGATTTATCGGTAAGACATGAAATGATTTTAATCTAAAAGATATTCTTTAACCATTTTAACTCCCTCGTAGATGTCTTGATAGTCTCTATCGGGGGCTAATAATTTAACGTTACTTGTTTCATCATTTTCCCCTATGGTTAATAACATAAGTGCAGGAACATACTCGTTATTAGTAATTTTAGTAAATTCATCATACTCCTCCTCAAATTCGTCAATATCTCTTTCAATGAATAGAATATTATTTTTTGTTAATTCTTCTTTAATATGTGTACAATGTGGACATCCATTCATTGTATAAACAACCGTTACTTTCATAATTAATTAATTGTATAAAATTTTTTCAAACCATTTATAAGTAGTGTGAACGTTTGATCCTCAACACCTTCATTTAATATATATAATTTATATATGTTTTCATCTTTATTTCTGTCATAATAAACTATTAACTTACCGTATTCTATCACCCCCTCAAGATCAATAGTAAAATCAGATAATAATATTTTATTATACCACAATCTTTTATTTTTTACCATTAACGTTTTTAACCCATCATATGTTATATTTCTAAGTCTAGTTATGGAAGGGTAATTTTCATATTTTTTTAAAAATATATTAATAACGTGTTCAGGTATAGTATTTTCTTTTTTTTCTTCCATTTTTAAGGTAAATCTTCAAATAAATAATAATTAGGTTCATTTTCTAGTAAAGAGTTATCATCACTCCACACAGGATACATGTTTCTAATTTTATCTTCATCTTTAAATTCTGCAAAAGATTTAACAGTTTTACCGTTTGGAAATCTTTTTGACATTTCAGGTAATTTAATCATACCCTTACTGTATAGGTAATTCGCAAACCCCTCCAACTCGTGGATTGGTGACAACCATTCTTCTGATAACCCTTTATTATATTTACCTAATTTCTGAACCACTTTAAGTCCGTCAACCCCATATCTGAACTCAATACTTGCTCTCTTGTCTCCATCTACACTACCGTTTCTTAAAGAAACAATAAAACAGTAAGGCTTCTCACTATATGTTCTTACACAGTTACTTTGTACCATAGATTCGCCTTCATATTGTTCTGTAGTTTTTAATAATACAGGATAATACGTTTCACCATTATGGGTAATTGGTTTTTCAATCAAATAAGAGTCCTCCCCATAAAATCTTGTAACAACACCTGAACGATATGATTGTACAAGTGTCGACCACTCTGAGTGTTCTTTCACATAATCATCATAGTTTGTTGCTGTAATTTTAACAAATTCTCCATACTTTTTTAAAGACTCTTTATATTGAAGATGATCATTTAAAGAATTTAATAAGGTTTCTGATGTTGTTGTATTTAATATTTTACAAATATTTTCAATTTCTTTTTTATTAATATTTAAAATACCCACACTGTAATACCCATTATGTTCAACCCCAAGTTTACTTTCAGTCAAAAATGATTCATTATTAATCGTATTAAATAAATCTTGTCCCAATAGTCTATAAAAAAGGGTTAATCCATTTATATCTAAATTATTATACTTATTTAAAAGTTCCCTAATTTTAGTACCTTTAAATTCATTTTTTTTCATAAACCAATTAACTAAATTATTACCCTCTTCTCTAATTTCCTTTTTAGGGTTATAATATGTTACAAACTTTGAAAATGCGTCAGGATACTTAATACCAGAAATTTTAAGGTATAATTGATAAAACTTGTCTCTTGGTGTTAAATCCTCTTTATCAAATTTTATATCTATTCTTTCAGAAACTCTATTTAAAAATAAATTAATAACCTCATTCGCACTGTTAACCATATCAGTGTCTTCAGGTTTAAAATATAACATAGCATTATATACCTCCATTGAATGGATATCCATCCTATGCATAGACATTTTTGAACCGATTTTAGCACGTTTTTTAAGTCTAATCATTCCTGAATAAAAAGTTTTTCTTTTAATGTTGAATGTTAGATAACTGATTTCTCGTCTAACTATAAAATACTTTTTTGCAACATCTCTATGAGTCCTGTAGTTATAACATTTAAGAGCGATTTTATTTTCGTTTTCTTCTATAACTAATGTCTTTCTCATCATAGTTAATGATGAAAGGGGGTTCGCATAGTTTTCTAAAAAAACAGTCTCGTCTTGTGATACAAATTTTGGGTTAAAAGAACCTTGTGGACTTGATCTCATACCAGGATTAACACCAAAATCAAAAGGATCGTTGTCAATTGGGGGTTTGGGTGCCAATTCATTAAAATTTTCAAAAACTTCGGTTGTGTATTTACGAACTTCTTTTTTAAATAATGTCGTCATTTCAGACATAAAAATAATATTATAAGGTTACTAATTCAAATAAATGGATCCCATATGATGTTTCATAAACGGGATTAATCTTTTTTCTACGGTTTCTTTTGTACCACCATTTAAATCAACAATAAGAGTTAAGATTTGTTTTCTTGTTGGTTCAAGTGGGGTATCTTCTTTTTGGGAATTTTCTTCTACAATGGATCTAATACCATCAAAGAATTTTTCAGGGTTAACGTCTCCGACTAACATTTTTAATTGTTGGGGGTTCTTATCAAAGAACCCCTTAAATTGTGTCATATAAATATCAATGTCAACACTCATTACCAATACATTTAAAGTTTATCAAAAATACGTATTATTATTGACGTACACAACTTTTTACGCAAATAAATGGAAATTGTCGTCCTGATCTATTTTTTGTTTTAACGAATCAGGGACAACGCTACTTGCGTTACTATTTTTCAAGTTGATTACAGTCAATTTAGTAAGGTTTGCAAGACAACTTGGTAACATTTGTAGTCCTGGGTTATCAGGTAATGAAAGGAATTGTAATTTTTCAAGGTTACAAACCGATTCAGGGAATTTACCAACACATCCAACTAAATGTAATGCTGTTAAATTTTTAAATTTACCGATACTATCAGGAATGTTTAATGATATGTCAGCCCCACCTTTTTTAACAAACTCAAGTCTTTCAATGTTTTCAGGTAAAGTATCAAAAAACTCTTCAAAACCATAAAGTGCAATGAATTTAGATGCAGAATCACTAGGGTAGTTAACCGATACTTTAGTACCACCTTTAGACGCCAATCCTGACATAAATTCAGGTTTAAAATATTCTTTAAGACCTGGCTCTTGTTCATTCAAGAACTCAACCAAATCAATGTTTCTATCATCAGGTGTCATAAACTGATTAGATGGGAAGTGGAATTGGATTCTGTATGCTGGAAGTCCTGATTTTTCCCCTAAATCCATACTACCTGTAAATTTACGTGGTGAGTTAGGAATAACAACATATAAAGGTCCGTCTTTAATATATCTATCAAACCAAGTTAAACCTGGAGATGATGTACACCATCTTGTTTCACCTCTTTGTGGTTCCAAATAGTTTCCACCGTAAAAACACGCGGCGTCTTTACCTAATTGTCCTTGATCTGAAATACGAGCAACTGTCCATTGAGATCCACGATAAACAATATCAGCTCCAGGGTGTTTGTATGTTGTGGATGCTTCAATCTTCTCGTCTTTAGTTGCCTTAGTTTTTTCTAATGAGAAGTCTTTAACTTGATCATATAGAGTCTCAGGTGTTAATTTATTAATATCTCTAGCCTCTTGTGGTAATCTGTTTTTAAATCTTTCAAATTTCATTAAGTCACCAGTAACCTTATATAAATCCTCCAAGAACAAATCTTGATATTGTTTAATCGCCTGTTTTGCTCTATCGCTATTAGGGTCTGTTATACCACCTAAATCAATATTGGGTGTTGCATAATTTTTAAGTATCCATTGAACATATTTTCCAATTTTTACTTTTTCCATGTCTTGGGGTTTTGCTGTTTCCGCAGTCATACCTTCAGGTATTCTTGATGTTGGGTCCGCTCCAATAATTTCAAATAATGTAGGGAACGGCATTAAAGCCTTTCTTGTTTCCTTGTTTGGTTTTACATATTTGTCAAATAAGATTTGGAATCTTGAACTTTCAATAATCAAATCTCTTAGGATGTTCGTAAATTTAATCGCCATTTTAAATAGTTTTATTAATAAATATCACAAATATAAGAAAAATATTCTTTAATAGTTCATTATTAATAGTTCTTCTCCCATATTTTGTTTTGTTCCTTTTTTTGCTGCCGCAGCTTTTGCAAATTCTTTTTTAACCCAAGTATATTGTTCTTCGGGAAACCACTCGCGAAGTAATTCAAAATCGTAGTACGATAAACTAAATTTACCTTTAACGTCTTTTAGTGTGTTTGCCAATCTTTCGTGATCTTGTCTATCAAAATCGTGATTAGAGTAATAGTTTTCAGTTTTCCAATATGGTGGATCTAAATATATGTACGTTGTTGGTGAGTCGTACTTTTTAATTACGTCAGCAAAATCCATATTTTCAACTTCGGTGATTTTTAAAAAGTGTTCTATCCAATCGGGTTTAGATAGTTTATCTCTGAATGTAAGATATTTTGATTTATACTTACCCTTCAAGTCAATAAACGAACTTGTTTCAGGTTTAGAACCACTAAAAACTTGTGTTAGTACATATACGTATTTAGCGGCAACTTCATAATTACCAGGTTCTACGCTGAAACCTTCACTAAAAATTTCAGCCTGAAACCTGATAAACTGTTCTTTATAAATTGGTGGGGTTGGTACCTCACCAAATTTTTGACAATCAATTGCGTTAATTGCCTTCAATAATTCACTTGGGTTTTGAACACACTTAAATAGATTATAATTTAGTGGATTAAAGTCGTTGTAAACAACTTTCTTTAGGTTTGGGTACTCTTTCAAGTCCATATTATAGAAACACCAAAACATCCCACCAAATGTTTCTACATACGTTTCCATACTCTTATCATAGAAAGGGGTTATCCACTTTCCAATTTTACTTTTTCCTCCAATATAACTTAACATAATACAAATATAGTTTTTTAAATATTTATTTTCAACCCCTTTATAATTAAAATATAACTATGGAAACTAAAAAAGCAACACAAGTTACAAATTGTAAACAATGTAAAAAAGGTTTAAACTTGACACAAAAATCATTAATAGTGGTGTCTATCTACATGTTATTTGCCGCAATATACGGAACAATAGAAATAATAAAAGATTTAACTAATCTCTTTTAATAACTCTATTAAACTTTCTTTTACGTTGTCAGTTAAAGTATAGTCGTTAGTTATTGTCATTTTAACATAAAAATCACCACTACCTACACCATCTCTGTAACCCTTTTTAACCAATCTTAAAGGTTTGTCTGAATTTAAATTTTTTGGCATACTAATAATTAAATCACCATCAGGATGAGGTAAACGTATTTGTTTTTCTGTTAATATATCAATAACGTTTAATTTTAAAGAATAAATTAAATCTCTACCTATTTTTTCAAAATTATCATGTTTTATTAAATCCACCTTGATTATTAAATCACCTCTAACTCCAGTCGTCTTTCCGTAATCCCCCTTTGTTGCAATTCTTAAAAAATCCCCGTTATCTACGTTCTTTGGTATAGAAATAACTATTTTTTCTTTTTCTTTTACCATACCATTACCGTTACATGTGTCACATTTTTTAGTGATTACACTTCCTTGCCCTCCACAACCGTTACAAGTAACATTAAATATTTGTTGGAACATACCTGTACCCATTCTTTGCATCACATACCCTTGTCCTCCACATGTACTACAAACCGATCTATTACCACCATTACCGTCACATGGTTTACAAACTTTTAAATAATCGTATGAAATTTCTTTTTCAATCCCAAAGTACGAATCTATGGGTGTCATTGATATAGAAATAACCTTATCAGGTGATTTAGCATTTTGTCGCCTACCACCATTTACCATCTCCTCAAAAATGCTTTGATCATCAAAATTACCTCCCCTACCAGCAAATGGGTTATTTTTTCTTTGGTTATACTGCTGTCTTTTATTTTCATCACCTAAAATGTCGTAGGCTTCAGCAATATCTTTAAACTTTTCTTCACCTTCAGGGTTTACATCTGGGTGATATTGTTTACTTAATTTTCTATATGATTTTTTTATTTCATCCTGAGACGCATTTTCTGCGACTCCTAATATCTCGTAATAATTTTTCATGAAAGGGGCTTACTTAATTGTTTTATTTAAAAATAAGAAAAAAAGAAAAATTATCAAATCTTACTTAACTAAAAACACCGCAATTAATAAATTTAATGATATGTTATTAAAAAATGGTGACATATATTTTGAAAAGGTTATAGAAAATGCGACTCCGTCTAATTATGTATTGGGTTTGTTAACAAATAAAACAAAGATACAACAAAGTCTGTTTTTAACTGATGACTTGGGTAGGAACACTCCGGTTAATTTAGAAAACCCAGAATACGTATTTTTAGATATAAAAAAATATAAAGTAGAAGAGACTATTTTTGATTGGCAAACACAAAGTAAAATAACTTTTTTAGAATTAATAAAAAAGTATGGTAAAACTAAAAATTTGAAAAGTATTTTTACATTACATAATAAAATTTGTATTCAAATAGATGAGGATGTGTCTATTTTTTCATTAAAAGATAAAAACGAATCTGATAGACTTTTAGAATCCTTACAGACATACTTTATTGACAACTCAAGGGTTGATGCAATATTTGTTAGGGACATATCATCAGCACAAAGGAAATGGATATATAAGGTTTTAGAGGATAAAGGCTTTGATAAAAAAAGATTATATAGGTTAAAAACTACTTTTTCAAAAAGATAAATTCAACATTCCCTATAGAAATAATAGACTTATCATTTTTAATGTCGTTATTCAATTCACGACACATATTATCAAAGTCTGTCTCTTTTAACTCAATATTAACTTTGGTGTTTTTAGATTCCTTAAAGGTGTCTTCAATGATCTCTACCATTTGAGCCATCTTTATTAATTGATTCCTAAAACTCTCTTCATTCGTTCCCATATAGTATATTTTTTTTCAACGAATATGGTGTTTTTTATAACCTCTGGTTTGATGTTTTTAATCTCTTCGCAAAACCGATTTTTAGAATCGTCATTAAGTTTTTGAGTTAAAGCTCTTTCCTCATTAAGCTGGTTCAGTTGTTTCTGTAACTCCAGTATTGATCTCGTCTGTTTCATTTTCAATAAATTTTGTTAGTTCTTCAATATCAAATTTTAAACCTTTAAGGTTTTCTAAATTTTGGTTTTCAAATATACTTTTTAATTCTAGTACTTTAGTCTTAAATAGTCTTTCTTTTTCTTCTCTTTCTACGTTAGTTTTAATTACTAAATCTAAAGTGTTTTCCAACCCATCAATTAACTCTTTTTTATTTTCACATACAAATGAAGTAATTTGTTTACCGTCTTGTCCTTCATTTTGAAGTATTTCTACACCATTTGGGTTGTTTTTTAACATTAACCACGTTGTTGGGAATATCATGTCAAAACTTATGTAGTTTTTAAGTACTCTAACCGATTTAAGGTATTTTGATGTTTTACCTATAAAATTGCTGTATATCATTTTTTAATATATTATATATGTTATTACATAAGAAATAAATAATCCATAGATTACTGTCTCTAATATTGTCATTTCAAAAGGTTTTGGTGTGTCAGAAAAAATGGCTCTAAGGAAATTAATACTTAACCTCAAAAGAGCCATTATTGAGAAAATTAAAATAAAACCAAAAATAGGTATTATATTATTATGCATTTTTTTCTTCTTTTGTGTGATTTAAGATTTCTTTTCTTAAAACTTGCATAAGTTCTTTAATTTCTTGAGCTGCCTTCCTTGCTCGTGTTCCTGCTGATTGATTACCTTTCGTGTAGAATTTAGTGGTTTCAGCAGATAAAGTCTCAACCAACGTTTTTACTTGTTCTAAAGTGTCCATTTTTAAAAAAATTATATTTTTATTTTTATTTTTATTATATGATATACATTATAAATTATTTGTAAATAATATACATCAATTTTTAAGTGATCTTTCAAGTACCTTATATATGTCCGTGAAAATTTCAATATCCGATTTTGTTTTTTTATACTTATTATCAAAAATTTGTCTAAAAAAAGAATTAATATTATCTTTTATTTTTTGATCCTGTTGGTTATAAAAGACTTCAAAGAAAAAACTTTCAAAGAACTCGGAGTCGTCTTCTTTAAAATTAAATTTTATACTTTCTTTGGTAAAATTTTCAACGGTTTTATCCCAACACCATTTAAAATGTTTCTTTTTTTGATCATTAGTCATACCAACCTTTGTTTCTTTATTACTTTCAAAATCATCACCTAAATAAGTGTCATTTAATAAGTTTAAAAAAGATATACAAAAATCTCTAAAAAGTTCAGTAAGTTCAGGTATAATATTATTTGCGAGATACCAAGCGGTGATATCTTCTTGGGACATTGGTTTGGCTAACCAATCAAAAAAACGACCCATGTTGTTATCTGTGTTCATATACAAATAATAACATGGGTTGTATTAAAAATGAAGTTTAAATTATTGTGTTTTTTTACCGTAAGTTATTAGAGTTTTCATTTTTTCAATGTCACCAATAACTTTTCTTTCACTTTCGGATTCTAATTTCATCATAATCTTACTTGCCTTGTCGTTATCGCTACCAGTACTATCATTAACAATCGGTTGTGGTGATTTGTTATATGCCTTTCTTTTTATCTTAGCAAGTAAATTATCTTTTCTAATTTTATTTCTTAACTTGTTATTTGGCGTCTCAACTGCATTTGCCCATTCAGGGTTATTTCCCGTTCTTGAAGACCCAACAACGTTATCAGTTACCCATTTTTCATTAGGATGAATTCCATCATAATCAATATTTTCTAAAGAAGCAGCAGTAAAATTGGTAATGTATTCAGCCACATCATCTGAAGGTATGTAAGCCATTTTTTTCATTTTAGCCAATTCACCATTACCTTTAGGGAAATGTTTTGGGTTCATGTTGTATTCACCTTTAGAACCATCCTTAAGATGTGCTTTCATTTTTTTAACGACACTATCAATATAGTCGTCGTTTTCTTTTTTAGATTTATCTTGATTAGCTTTAGTTAACTTTATTGGGTTTTTTGGTTTTGACTTAGATTTTTTCTTTTCTTCTAAAACAATATTTTCAATAATATCAATAATCTCATTTTCACTAAAAACAAACTTTCTATTTGTACCTTCTAATGTTAATTCATACATTTCTTTTCTTAACATTTTAAAGTCTTCTCTATCAATTCTTCCGTTTTTGTTTTTGTCTATTCTTTTTTGGTTACCGTAAAGTCTTTCATCTATTTCACCATCATTATGTTTTCTATTTGAATGTTGTGACATTCTTCTTTTAATAAATCCAGGCTTGGTAGGGTAGTCATCATCTGAAGATGATATTTCCTCTTCGTCATCACCTCTAAGTAACTTTTCAATCTCTTCAGGACTCATTCTTTTAGATAGTCTTTTTTTACCAAGTCTTGGGTGTCCGTCATCCATACCTCCTAATTCTTGAATGTCTCCTTCATACATACTTCCACATTCCGTACATTCCCCTTCTACCATTTCACTTCCACATTCGGAACACATATTACCTTCCATCATTGAGTTAGCTCCACATTCTGTACATTCGCCTTCGTACATTTCTTTAGAACCACATTCTGAACATATTTCTTTTTTCATGTTATTAGTTTCAAAAATTTTATTCTTAACGTTTTTAATTCTTCCTGAAATCTCTTCAGAAAGAACTTTGTTGACTATATTTGCGATTTCTTTATTCATATTTATAAATATCTAATATTTTATAAAGTACCATCTATTTTATTTAATATGATATTTTTTATTTCATCAACACTTAATCCTGTTTTTAAAGATACATTATATATTGCTTCATTCATTGGTGATGATTTTCTTGTTCTGACAGGTTTATCTTTACTGTTACCCTGACTACAATAGGGAAAAGTTTTACATTTTGGGTTAATATCTACAAACGAACCTCCTTTAAATTGGGGTTTCTTCCAAGATCGTCCTCTTCCTTTTAAGGTGTTTCCCTTCATTCCTATATTTTCAAAACTATTAGCATCGTAGGCTCCAACGGAGCCACTACCTGTTGCTTCTGTGAATTCTCCTTCAACAGGTTCTCCTTTTTTGTATTCTGACTTCGCCTCATCGTCTTCTGACCACATACTAAATGCTGGTGCCGAATAACCACCACCAGTCCCTGTAGCTTCCTTAGTTTCTTTAGCGTTTTTTATTTTTTTTAACCCTTCTCCGATTAAAAAATCTAATTGTTCTTTTCTCATTTTTTATTTTTTAAGGTTGTTTGCCATTGATTTTTTTTACTCCACATTAAATAGTAAAATTCTGACATCATGTGTACAATAATATCATTAATGTCCCCTCTTAACGTTCCTTTTTTTAACTCTGATTTTATTGTGTCAATTATGTTTTTTTCAAACTGTTTAAGTGTAGTTGCAGATAAGAAATCTTTAATCTCTTTTCTAACCATAGTTTCAATTTCCTTCTTATCTGCTGGTGATAGTGCCATTACTTAAAAACAATTATATACGTTAATGCTCCAACTATCGCTCCTGATACGATTTCAATTATTGTGTTTTTAGTTTTAATTTTTTTAATGTCTTTTCTCAAATTTTTATTATCATCTTCAAGTAAAATAACTTTTTCTTCAGTATCTTTAATAATCACTTGATTTGTACTGTCTTTTTGTTCTAAAAACTTAATAACACCTTCTTCTTTAACCACTTTATTTTCAAGTTGTTTAATTTCTTTTTTATCTAAGTCGGATTGTTTTTTTAATCTGTCAAGATCATTTAAATCCAATAAAATTTGTTTACCAACATTTACTGGAAAACAAATTTTTGTGGTGTCTTCTTTCTGTGGTTTTGTTTGATTTAAACCAACAAATGAAAACATTAAAAACACTATTAAAATAATTTTTTTCATAATCAATATTTATATCTTTGTCTAAATGAACTATCAATTTCTTTTTTATCCATTCCTTTTATTTCTTCTTTCTTTTGTTCAAAGAAATTATTAACTGTAGATTTTTCAATCTTTATTTTTGAGATGTTCTCGTCAATTTTTTTTATGTCTTTCTTATACGACGAAATAGAGTCATTAAGTTGTAGTTGTAGTTGTTTCATTTTATTGATGTTCTTATCCAACTGATCTAATTTATACTTAAGTAATTCTGACTTATCAGGTGCCGGTGTAAATGTCCTTACTAATAGAAAAACCAATAATAACCCAAGAACTACTTGAATTATCTCTTTATAATATGTTTTTATAAATCCTTTCATTACATTTCAGTTTTTTGTGATGTCTTTTTTCGACCTGATATTACTTTTGCCCATTTGGCTTTAAACTTATCGTAAAACCCTGTTAATTTTCCAATAAGTTCTCCTAAATTTTCATCTAATTTAATCATATCTCCGTTGATATATACCCCGTTATTCTCCCCAATAGAGAAGAAGAACTCAAGATCAAAATCAATAACTTTACCGCTCCATTGAACTTCGTTTTGGTACATATTTAATACCCCAAAATCTGATAAGTCGGAAACGTCTTCAACAAATTCGTCCATAGTTTCTTGAAATGCCGCTTTTTCTTCAGTTGTTAATTCTACATCACGTTTTTCTTTACCATGTAACGTTAATAACCCACCGGAGATTCTATAAGTCTTACTTTTATCTCGTTTAACAGGTTCATCACTCTGAGCAATTTCGTCATCCTCAATATTGTTTTCAATACTTTTTGCTAAGTTAACTGCCTCAGGTTGTTCCATTAACATCCTTGATTTTTTTAATAGCGATTTTAATTCATCATATTCATTAATCATGTTCTAAAAGTTCTTTAAAATGTTTAAAATTAAAAGAGGGGTTTACGTCTTTATAAATGAAATCAAAATTACTTTTAGAAACCACACCTTTATAAAATTCAACACCATCCATTTTAACGTTATGTCCTAGACACTCCTTTGGTATTTTAAACTTTATACAAATATCAATGACTAACTTTGATAGGGTTTTCATCTGATATTCGGTGTATGGCTCCCAAAAAAAATAGTCTCTCCATTTTTTTTCGTATACCTCTTTTTTATAAATATCACCTATCCAGTTTACGTACGTATTATCTAATGGATTTTTTTTTAACCACCCATTATTTTCAATGGCGATTACTATTGAATTTTTATCAATATTCTCATCATTCATAAAATCAGAATACTTTTCAGGTTCCAATATTCTATATATATCCCCGTCTTTTGTGATTAGGTAGTTTGGTAGATATGGGTTCTCTTTATTATACCGATACCTTAAAGAGTTTATATAATTTTTATAGTCTCTTTTAGTGTCGGTTAAAATAATTTGTTTTTTTTTATTATTAACCCCTTTTTCTTTAAATTCTGCTAATTCGTAAAGATTTCCCATATCCATCTCTATTAAGGTATGATAATTTTTTAGTTTGTGGTGTCTCAATCGGATTTGGTTCGTTACTTGTCATCTCATCTTCTTTTTTAACTATACCATCTATGTTATCGTCTTTTTTTATACTTAATAGTTCTTCTAATTTTTTTAACTCTTCGTCTGTAGGGGTTATTGGTTCTTCATTATTGTTTTCAGATGTTTTATAATTCTCATCTAAAACCTTTTCTAACTTTTTAAGGAATTCTTCTGTTGGTGATATGGGTAATTTACCCTCTTCTTTTAATTTTTTAACTCTTTCCCACACCCTTTTAAATTGATCGGTACTTGGTCGGAACCTAGTCGGTACTTGGGGGGTGACTTGGGGGGTGACTTGTATGGTAACTTCGTCTTTCCGTTTCCCTTTAAACGCTTGGTTTGTTGCAATAACTAACGTAATGGCTAATGGATCAAATACAAATATCAAAATTAAAATAAAAAGATTTGCAGTTCTTTTAATATCCCAATCAAGTAATTCACTAACATATTTTAAAGCCCCTAACTCACTTCCTGATATTTCTTCTGATTCCATATTTAAAATTTCAACATCAAGCTTTGTAATACTATCATTCATATTATCAATCCTTTTTGCTATTGTGTCTCTTCGTACTTGTGCTTGTGATAATTGTATTTCAAATGACTTTCTATTTGCATTATTTGCTCTAGTTATTATTTGTCCTGTCCTACCATCAACAGATTGAGTAGTTGTGTTATTTGATAACCCATCTCTTAATTTTGTGATATCCCCATCTAATGTGGTTTTTTCTTTTGTTAGTTCATCTTTAACTTCTTCAAAACGATTCTTTTTAACCTCAACATTTTTAACTTGTTTTTCATTTATTTCAAGTTTTGCGATGTTTCCTTGAAACCCCGTACTTAATAATCCATATATTCCAAGTGACGTTATTAATGATAACGTTACAAGAGCAATTGTAAGGTATATTTTTAATACCCCGTACGTTTCTTTCCATTTGTCATGTAAGTATGTTGCAATTGCAATCTTAGACACTTCAAGGAATGAGCCCATAATAATAACAGGTAACGCAACACCAACAAAGACAATGGATAAACCAACAACACTATAATAAGCTGCTGTTCCTGACAACCCTAAAGCACAAAATAATAAAAACCAAGGCAAAAATTTCTCTTTCATATTATTAAACTATAATATATAAATACTTATAAATAAAGATTAACGTTATGTCATTACTTAGAGAGTCAATAAGAAAGCACTTATTAGTTGAAAAAACTATCGCACAAATTATTTCAACCATAGAGGTTTCATTCAATCTTGAGGTTGATCGTGGAGTTCACGCCTTTGATAGAAAACAAAGAAAAGATTTAGAAGGTAAGGGATTTGAGTTAACCGGTAAACACAGTTATGAATATAACCAAAGAGAAATTAGTAACCCTGAAATAAAAGAAGTTATTAATTTAGCAAAAAAAGAAATTGCTGAAAAAATTGTATCAAGAGAAATTAACCATGATGTTCCGTTTATAATAAAGTCTTTGAAGTGGGAAATGGCTTTCACAATATATCCTATGTTCCAGGGTGGAACATATTGGATTTTAAAAGTCGGCACTGTGTTTAGGGAATCTTTAGCGAATCCTTTTAGGGTTGGTAAAGGACAACTTGTAATTTGGGTAGAAAAATAAAACCCCCACTGGTACCAATGGGGGAGTGTAGTTTCACTTTACCATATAGATAAAGTTGAGGATTTTCACCTTGAGTGCCTCGTGTCTCATTCCGCCGAGTTGTGTGGGTATTCTCGGTTCAACCCATTCGTTAATCAGATTAACAATACAAATATATGTTGTTTTTTCTAATCTACCAAACATTCTATCATAAATATTCAAATAAATCTGAACATTCATTTCTAAGCTTACGAAGTGCCTTTTCTTTAATCTGTCGAACACGTTCTTTTGTTAAGGAAAAGTCAGATCCGATATCTTCTAATGTTCGTGGGGTACCTGTAATTCCGTAATAATCCTCTACGATTGCTCTTTCTCTTTCATCTAACATAGACATGATTTTCATCATCTTTCCTTTTAGTGCATCTTTGGTAGAGAAAATCTCATCTGGTGATTCTGCATTATCGTTTTTTATCACATCAACTAACGTATCTCCGTCCTCATTAATATGCATATCTAAATCAATGATTTTAGGTAACGTTGCAAACTTATCGGATAAATCCTTATTAGTTTTTTCATTCTCCTTTTTTTCTTTATACATATCCTGAACAACATTGACAGGTAGTCTAATTGTTCTTGAATTCTCATTTAAGGACTGCAAAATAGATTGTTTAATCCACCAAACAGCATATGAAATAAATCGGTTATTCTTAGTCCAATCAAAGTTTTTAATTGCTTTCATTAACCCAAAGTTACCTTCAGCGATTAAATCTGCTAAGTCTATTCCTTGATTTTGGTATTGTTTTGCCACGGTGATGACAAATCTTAAATTACCCTCAAGTAATTCTTTATAAATCTTTTCACGTTCATTTTCACTACAATTATCAGACATAATTCTTTGTGATAACGCCCTTTCTCTTTCAGGTGTCATAACTTTAAATTTTCTAATGTCTTTTAAGTAGATTTGAATCTCGTCTTGATTTAACGGGTTTGTTGATTTAGTGTCATCCATTTTTTCTCTTGCCATAATTTTCTAAAATTTCTTTTTCTTTCTCTGTTAACGTATCTATACCTTCCTCTGATATTTTGTCTAATATGTCGTCCACTGATGGTTCAACAATTTCGACAGGTGTTTCTGTATTAAACTGTGATTCGGGATCAAAGATAGGTAAAAATATGTCAAATCTCATATTTTTAAAATCTTTTTTTCTTTCTTCTTTTAAATCATCAACTTTAAATCCACCTAATTTTGGTTCTTCTCTTTTTAAATCTCCGTCTATGTTTAAAAAATCCTTTTTAAGTTTTTTTGGCATTTTTATATCAAAATTCTTACCAACTTCTAATAAAAAATATTGATCGGTAATTTGATTAAATGCCATGTCCATATATTCTTTTAAATCTAAAAACGTTTCATTACTTCTAAAGTGAAACACTATACCATACTCACCATATGTGAATTTTAAAAATGGTGAACTAACAACCGTTAATAACTGACCTGATAATTCCTGTGTTAATTGTTCAGATTCTTCAAAATCTCCAAATATGAATAACATATACGACGGATCTTTTTTTACTGGTTTTTTTCTTATCATTTTATTTTTTATATGTACTACAAAGTTATAAATTTTTTCTCCAATTCCAAACATCTTTATTAATAAATATTTTATTTAGTCGTTTTATTATTCTTTCTCTTTAATAATGCGTCTTTTTTAGATAATAAAAATTTACTTTTTGGGTTTGGGGTTTCCTCATTATAAGGTGTTAAATTTTCTACTCTTCTATTAGATAAATCAACATACTCCTCATTCAAATCAATTCCCACATAGTTCCTATTATTTAGTTTTGCCATCTTCAATGTAGTTCCACTACCACACATTGGATCTAAAACTAAATCACCTTCTTCAGACCAAGATAGGATGTGATCTTCAGCCAAAGACTCAGGAAATATTGCTGGATGTTGGAATGCTATATCATCTTTTGATGAGAATCCTTTACCGTTATTTATGTACCAAACATTGTATCTCGTTCCAAACTCCGACACAACAAACTTATCCACTTTTTTAAGATTTCCATCTTTTTCTCTTTTAGATGGTTCCCCAAAGTTACTATGTCCTGCCCATCTATTAGGTTTATCTTTAAGAAGATTTACGGTTTTAGGGGTTCCCTTTGAAAAAATAAACATGTACTCAAACACCTGAGAGTATCGTCCCGTCTCAGGGAATGGTGCTCCGTTTTTATGATAAATCATAGTATCATATAACGTAAACCCAATTTCCATAAATTTAAGTGCTTGTCTGAACGAACTTCCCGTTTCTCCTCCATTTTTTACTTGATCATTAACAACCCAAACAACCACACCACCTTTCTTTGTTACACGATACAGTTCTTTAGCCATCTCAACAAATGGAAAACTAAATCCATCCTCATATACTACCTCATCTTTAATCTTACCATTATAGGTTCTAAGATTATCATATGGCGGTGATGTTACCGTCAAATCAAAGGTATTATCTTCATAGTTTTGTAATACCTCAATAGCATCACCTAATATTACTTCATTCATATTTTTTCAAAAATTATCTTTTTATAAACTTTATTCTTTTTAAGGCTACCACAAATAATATTTTCAGTGTAATCAACACTAGATAATAACTTAAATACGCTGTAACTACTAGTTTTTTTAGCCTCACCCTTCCATTCATCCTTTTTTAAGTTAACTAACATTGCAAAAACCCCTTTAACGTATATATTGTTTTCAACAACCTTTTTGTCTCTATTCATTGATAGTGATATTAAAAGGAATGTTTCCGCCTTAGATGTTGTGTGTGTTGCACCTGTAAATCCTGTTTCAGACTGAGTTACTTTTATTTCAATAATTATAGTTTGTCCATTATATTGAAATATAGCATCAAATGATTTATTTTCTATTTCTTCAGTGTCAGTAACCTCACTAATTTTAAGTATTTTTATATTAGCATCTTTATATGAAGATAAAATCGTATTTAGTTTATATACTAAAAACGATTTTACCCCATCATAAGATAATCTAGTTGTACTTAATACAGTATGTTGTTTTTTATCGTCCTCAACATCAGATAACCACTCATTTATAGTTAACCCCTCTCTTTTAGCGATTGGGAATATGGTTAACGGAATTTCATTATTAATATAATTAACCATATGTTTTACAAACCCTAATTTTTTTAGGTGTGTAACCATTTCACTTACCAATCTTTGTTTATCTTTCATAATCATATTATTTATACAAATATAAGGATAAAATTTTGATTGGTCACTAGTTTATTGGTAAACTTTTGAAATATTATCTTCTTTTTTAATTTTAACTACACTATCCGCCCATTGGTTAACCATAGGATTGTGAGTAATCAAAAATATCTTCTCAAAGTATTCTTTTATTTTAACAAAGAATTCAGATACCATTTCCAAATTATCATTGGATATCTTTCCAAACACCTCGTCAAACACAATTACGTTTGGTTTAGGTAATGAACATATCTTACTCAATACGGATCTTAAAGCCAGAGATGCGATTGTTCTTTCGTAACCCGAACCTGATGACATTAGTTTCTCAATCCCAGTACCATTATCAATCATTAAAAACTCAACCTCATTTTTATCACTAATTCTAATTTCTAATTTAAAGTATGAACTATCTTCCATCAATCTTTGTAATTCCGAGTTGATTAATGGCATCATTGTTTTCATAATCATTTTAGAAATACCGTTTTTACCGTACACCTCCAAATATATTTTATGAATCTTTTCTTTTTCCTGTTCTTCAGAAATTTTAATTATGTTACTCATATTAGTTTTTATTTTTTCTTCTAATGATTTAATAGAATACTCATCACTATTAATTTGAGTTTGTTTTTGTGTTTTTTGTCTTTCTAAATCTTCAAGTCTTAGTCCTGCCTTTATTAACATACCATCAATATGTTCGTTAGCCTTAATTTTATCTAACATTTTATCATACTCAGTTAACTTGGTTTGAAGTCCTCCAATTTTTAACTGATAGTTCTCAATTGTCGCCTCAAACTTTTCCTTGATGAGTTTGTTTTTTTCGTACTCATCAAACTGCCTTTTAATATCAACAAATCCTTTTTCTTTGCCTATTAAAACAGTCATTAACCCCTCTTTTTGGTCTTTATGCATGATATAACCATCAAGTTCGGCAATTTTCTGTTGTGTAATACTAGCATTCATCAAGTCAATTCCGCAGTGTTCACACTTTATACCTCCCTTAACAGAACTTTTTAATTTTTCAATTTCAGATATCTTAGTATCCAACTGAACCTTCTCTTTAAACGCAACATTATATTCTTCTTTTACCTTGTCATGATCGTCCTCTTTGTAATATTCTTTTGGTTCAACAACATTAAGTTCGTTAAGTTTTAGTCTTGTTTGTTCTACCTGATACTCATGTCCTTCAACTTCTTGTTTCACTTGACTTGGGTTCATTCTACTTAACTCAACATCAATATCGGTATGTTTTTTTCTTAACATATCATCACGATATTCTTTACCTTTTACAATGTTATCTTCAATAGTTTGAAACTCAACTTTATAAGTTTCAACATTACCCTTTAATTCTACTATTCTTAATTCGTTGTTTTCGTTATCCGTTTTAAGTTGTTCTGTATTATAAACATTAGATAACATTGATTTTGAAAAGTCAGAATATATCGCCTTTGCCGCTTCTTCTTTTCTTTTTAAAAACTCAAGACCCATAAAACGAGTAAGTACTTGTCCTCTAGCCGTTGGTTTTGCATCAATCAATTCTTCAAGGTTTGTTGCCGTTGTAAGTATTGTCATTAAGAAGTCATCTTTAGTGCCGATAGATTCTTTGATGAATTTTTCAGTTTCTCGTCTTTGTTCACCAGTAAAGTTCTGAAGGGTTCCGTCAGATAGTTTTTTAAAGAAATCCAATTCTGTTTTAACATTCCACTCACCCTTTTTAGACATCTTTCTTTCAATGTTTCTTACAATAATGTATTCTTCACCGTCAATAATGATTTCACCTTTAACTGTTACAGTATCTATGTCTGTAAACCTATTAAAGATTTCTTCAGCCTTTGTTGTTTTTGTTGTCTCATTAAAGAATAAAAACAAAAGTAAGTCAACCGATAGTACAGTTTTACCTCCAAAGTTAGGTGGGTTTGATTCTATAACCGTTAACCCATTACATTTTTCAAAATCAATCTTTTGGTTTTCACCATAAGAAAGGAAATTAGAAAACTCAATGTTTTTAATATACCATTTTTTGAATACCGTTGTTTCGGTATCATTTTCCTGCATCTTATTCTCAACCATTCTGTTGTGATTCAAAATACGATCTAAATAATTATCGTAACCCTTACTTGTTAAGTACTGTTTTAACAAATCAACCTGATAGTTTGTATCCATAACATTCATAGATACATCAACAGTTTGTTCACTATCTTCCTGTGTAGTTTTAACTTTAGTTATAACATTAACATTGGTTGTGTTATACTTTTTTTGAAAATAGTGTTTTACCCCCTTAATTTTATCTTGGGTGAAGTTTTCATTAACGTCTTCCCAAACCACTTGTATATATGGGTTTTCAAACTTCGAAAAGTCTATTTCTTTTGCCATCAATTCGTAATTAAATAGTTTACTCTCCTTGAACAGGTTCAACTGATTCGGATCCTTCTTGTATTGTTTCTTCTTGTACGTTCTCTTCATCTCCAAATAGTCCTGTTAATCCTGACATTGTATCCCCTGACATTGCGGCAAATTGTTCTTTCATTTTTTCCATCTGTTCTTGGAACGCCTCTTGCCAAACTTTTTTCATTTGTTTTTCTTGTACTTTCAAATTAGCGTTTCTTTTCGCCACCTTCGCTCTATGAGCCTTTGCTGCTTTTCCCATTTTTTATTTTGTTTTATTTATTATTACTCGGTCTATTTTCTTCAAACCATTCAATTACCGCATTTATCGCCCATACAAATCCAGCAGATAACATACCATCAAAAAATACGGATAAATATTTATTAAGTCCAATAATCTCCACGTTTGGTGAAAAATAAGCCATAGATAAAAAGAATCCAATCCAAGTTGAGGTACAAAGTACACAGGTTATTAACCCTGAAAGAAACTTACCTAAAAAGTTAAATGGTGTTAGTGGGTTATTACCCCAATTGTGAATGGATTGTCTAAATCCGTTAAATATTGATCCGTAAACCAAAATGTTTGTCATACCATAGGCAACCATTGCCCAAATTACTAAATTCATATTATCTGTATAAATTATTGTTTAGGTTAGAACTACCATGAAACTTGGCGGGAATATCGCCAAGTTGTTTTGGTATATCTAACAATTGTTTTTCTAATTCTTCGTTTTTCTTTTTTAATTCTCTAACCTCCGAAGTAAGGTTTTGAATTGTTTGTTGTAACATCTTTAACTTATTATCGTCTACAGGAATGTCTAAATTACGTCTAAGTTCGTCTAATTCACTTTCTTTTTTAGACATCTCATAATGGAAAATATTTTCTATTTCTTCCGTCTTAGTGGAAAATATTTGTCTTTCCTTATCTAATTCTTCATTTAAGTGGAAAATATTTTCTTCCAACTGTTCTATTTTTCCGAACAGTTCGCTTTCACCACTTTTGTCACTAATATATTCTATTTTTGTGACAATTTTCTCAACTTCCTTAATTACCTCTACTGGTACTTCCACCCGTATTTCACGGATTACCTCAATTTCTACCTGTTTTTCACCAACAATACCCGTTTTTAAGTCTTTTTCACCGTCATTAAGTGAATTTCCCAAAAGTCCGTACTTCTCAATGTTAAATCCAATGTTAAAACATTTTTTAATAAACCCATCAACATCCTCAATATTGTTAAGTACACAATAATTGGATAATGACTTTATAATTTGTTTATTAAATATTTCTGAGTAGTTCAGTTCCATTTTCAATATCTTCAAATGATTTAATAGAAAACTTCAAAAAAGGTTTTGGGTTTTCAAGATCCGTATAGGTATACTCTTTAGTTCCGAAATCGTAAGTTCCGAAACCGTGGTTTCGGATACTCTCTCCAATGTTCTGTTGGATAGGGGAACCGATCATATACCCTTTACCAGATTTAAAACTAAACTCTTGTCTTTTATGGATGTCACCACATAAAACGATTTCAAGTCCATCAAACTTTTCTGTATCATATGCGTGATCACCAAAGTCATAACCTAAGTCAGTTGTCATACCTTGTATTGGTCCGTGAAATAAACCTACTCTAATTCCTTTTGATTCGCTAATGTCAGGTGGAATGTTTCCTTGATATTGTGAGTACACGCACCAACTAACATTATCATCCTCATACACACCTCTATCTCGGTAGTACACAATATTATTATTATTCAAAGAGTTAATGATAGGTGTAAGTGCATCCAATCTTTCTGTGTTATTTACCAAAAAGTCGTGATTACCAGGTATAATAATTGTTTTAGCAATATTAGAACATTCTGTTAAAATCCAAGCAACGAACTCAATAAGTTCAGGAGTCATTTGATTTTTAGAGTGAACTAAATCACCTGTAAAGACAATCCTATCAGGTCCTAATTCTTTCCATTGTTTAATTGCGTTCTCTAATATCTTTCGGTATTGATCGTGATCTTTAAATAATTTTACGTGAAGATCTGAAAAGTGTATAAGTTTCTTAATCATTTAATTGTGTTTTGTCTCCGCAGTATACTTCGTATGGTGGTTTATAAGGGTCATCTTTTATTGGAAATGGATTTACAGGCATCGGTACTCTGTAAGGTTCGGCGATTCCAAATTTTGGTTCATCTTTAACTTCACCCATTTTTTCAACAATAGGTGTAATTTCAATGTTCTTGTTTTCTAATTTACCATAAAGGTAACCTTCCAACCAAATGTAAAATTCTTTATGTGTCATACTAACTCTCTATTATAAAGGTTTACCAATATAAGTCTAGCGAATCTAAATTCTCTAACTCTATTTAAATTTAATCCGTAAGCCAACGCAACACTTTTAAGGTGCGGATACGCTTCAGATATTGTCATTTTACCTAATTCCATTTTAGTCAAATAATTTAAAGTCTTCATTAACGTTTCCACAATCATTACACATATATGTTGGGAAGGGTACGATTGTGTCTTCTTGACTACCTGTTAATAGTTTAGGTACTTTTTTAAGCATAACAACTTCTTTAAAGAATGTAGATTTACATTTTTCACATTCAATTGTTTGTTGAGATCTTAAATCAATTTTTGGTTTTATAATATTATTATCCATTATTTTATTATATAATTTATGTTTATTTTAATCGGTAATTGGTTATCCCAACTTGTGGTATAATACCAAATAGGTGTTACTGTACTTTCCATAGTATAATATAATTTATTTTATTAATTTAGTCAAATGTTCTTTAATATCCATATTCATAATTGTATCAACAACTTTTTTATCCACCCTATATTCGGTAAAATCTTGTTCATCCGTTAAGTGAACAATCACACACCCATAAAACCCAATACCTTCGTATTTCGTACCTTCCAACATTTTAATTATAAGTTTACCATATAATGGTAATTGTGTGTTATAATGTCCAAGAGCGTTGTTAGGAAGGTATTTGAATGGTTCTTTCATCGGTTTTGTGTACTCATTGGTTTCCATATTTTTTTTCTTATTGGTTTTCCAATCTGTTATGACTAAACCAAACCCTGTCTTTTGTTTATTAAACATAATCCAAACCTTATCGGGTTGTCCTGTGTAACCAAGTTCAGGATGTCCTAAAACAATCTCAGTATCTAAAAGTACCGCACCTCTATCTTCCATTAATTTTAAAAACTTATATCCCGCCTTTATCATACGATCACCTTTCATAATCATTCCCATATCACACTCATATAGTGGTTGTCTTACTTCTTTATCAATGTCGTGTCTTTTTATGGTTTCAATCTCTAATTCATAGTGAACCCTACTTCCCATATTTGTGGATATTGTTCCCGCTTCAGCCCATTCCTCAATTAAGGTTTGCATAACATAAGGGTCCCCTTTTGCTACTTTTCTAGCAACTTCTTCAGTAGGAAACTCATCGTAAAATAACTTCATTACTTTTGATACGGATGGGAAATTGTCTTTTATTTCTCCGTTAACATCCTTCATTGTATACCTATGTTTTTCTTCCTCAAAAGTTAAACATAGTTCTTTTTGTCTTTCTGATAAGATATCTCTTATTTCTTTTGCTATTTCTTTTAAATTCATTCTTTTTCTTGTGTATAGTATGGTGTAATATCCCCTCTTAAATCACAAACATCCTTGTCCTTTGGTAGTTTGACGAGTCTCACTCTATTATAGAGGGCACCTCCGTTTAGTTTATCGTATAGTTTTTTTGCGTCTTCATAAGCATCACCATCAAGACAAATAATGATGTCTTTTTTTGCTTTGGTATAGAGTTTTTCCCACATATTGTCATTGATGTACTTACCAAGTAACGCAATTGAGTTTTCTAAAAAGAAGGAGTCAAAAACTCCCTCAACAATATAGATGTCTTTTTTAAAATCTATTAGACTTTCATTAAAGATTAGAAAGTCCTTTGCCGCTTCGGGGTTTTTATATTTAAGTCTTGATTTAGGGTTCCAAGATCTTGAAACAAAAAAGTTCAATTCTCCCTTTTTATTAAAAGATGGTACGATTATTCTTCCAGCATATTCTCCTTCAATACAAAGTCCAATTTGGTATTTGTCTATAATTTCTTGTGTTATCCCTCGTTTTTTGAGGTAATTAAATGCCTCTTTTCTTGGTATATGTAGTGGGTGTATTTCATCAAACTTCTTATATTCTTTGGGTAGTTCTAATTCTTTAAAAATCTTTTCTTTCTTTTCAAACTTATCAGGACGAATTAGTTTATAAGTTTTCTTATCTTTTTTTGAACCGTACTTGTCAATTAATTTACCCAAGTGTCCATAGGTTTCGTGAGTTTCTGCACAAGCCCAACACTTATAAACGTGATTTTGGTAATTAATTTCAAGATTCCCTTTACCGTCTGTTTTTGATAGTCCTTTAATGTCGTATGAGCACACAGGGCAATCAACTGAAATTTGTCCAGAATATTCGTTTACGCTTTTTGGTTCCCCAAACATCGTCAGTATTAAATCTACTAATAGTGATTCATCATCCATACGTATAAGATAGGTGTATGGGTTGGTTTTGTCAAATATAAGATTATCGGTTGGGTTGGTATTACCAAATCTTTTCTTGGTTCATATAACCAAGTACACAAGTGTAAGAATCCGCCATATCATAACACTCTTTTTTAAGTGTGTTATTTTTAGTATATAACCAAGTAATTTGTGGTTCTTTGTCTGATACCTTTTTCCAAATTAATTCTTTTTTGTCTATGTCTTTTGGCATCCCTCCAAATAGTACGTGTTTCCCTTTATCGTTTTGTTGTACAAACTCAGGCCAAGCATATTTTCTTGAATTATATGTAGATATATAATTAGGTACTATACCTAAAATATCATATATAGATTTGGTAATCATTGAATTATATCTTAATAATGTTCCTACTGTCCACGCATTATTAGAATTTAATAGTGGTTCTTCAATGATAACTTTAGCTATCCCTAAGTTTTTATATCCTTGTAGTTTTTCTTCAAATAGATCTACCTTTAATAATAGCTCGTGTATCTTATCATCTACTTTTGGTTTTATAGTAGGAGAGAAATGAGTTAACTCTAAAAGTTCTTTTGTTTTAATATCAAATAAACTCCACCCTATTGTTTTGGTAGAGATATCCAACCCCAACACTTTAGGGGTATTTTTAAAATCTGATTTTTCTGACATATAATTAAAAATCTAACTTAATCGGATACTGTTGTATTCCCTGTCTTTTTTCAGGTGATTGTATCTTCGATATAACCATAAGTTCTTTATTCGCGTTGTAAAGAGCAACTTCTGTTACGTATGGTGGTGTTGAATTATTCCAAGTTGGGTTAGATGAATCAAAGAATTGTGTTTGTCCTAAATTACAAAGGAAGTTCATTACATAGATAGTCGCTTGGATATCTGTTTCTATATTACCAAAGAAATAATATTCTCCCCCAAAATTTAAAGTTAAACCTGTTTGCCCTACTTGTGGTAATTGTATGTAATTATTTAAATCGTAAGTAGGTGCCGTATCATACATATTTTTTGTAATCTGTATGGTGGTACCAGTCATTCCAGATTGTGTTAAATAATTATTTACAGTTGTTGCCGATATTTGTGAATAAACATCAATTTCTTTCCATAATGTCGATGATGGTCTTGTGGTTCCGCTACCAACTTTTTGAGCCAATATTTTTATATTATTTGCAGTAAACCCTGAAGGTAATCCTGATATATTTTCTTGTAAGAATGGGAACTCATTACCAAACCTTACTAATATGTCTGATGCTCCTGGTAGTAAACTCTGATTATTACCCGTTATTTCAGAATAATAATTACAATGTAAAGAATTGGTAAATCCTGTGTTTTCAAATAAATATGTTAAAAACAAAGACTCACTGCTACCTGTTAATAACCCTACGGTTCCACCTAAAACACCACTAAAGGTATTTGGTGTTACTAACCCTAATTTAGGTGCGGGTAAAGTCCAAGAACGATTAGACTTATAATTTAAAGCTGCGATTATTTCATCGTCATCAAAAACAATTATTTTTAAATCAGGAAAAACTTTACCTATTCTATTTGGTTGTCCGTTAGTATTTGCGTGTGTATCCCATAAATGGTAATACCTTAAACCAGGTGCGTTAAAATTTTGATCCTTTTTAGATTTAATATAATGTACTTCAAATAAGTTTTGGTTAGTAAACCCTGATGGATCAGTATAGAATACCTCACCTATTGTTGCGTTTGGATTTTTATGCCACATTAACCACGGAATTGATAATTTAAAATTACGAGCCTGTCCTGTATTACCCGGATTTGTTGGATCATAGTCTTCCATAGCGAATTTTTCACCGTAGAAGTTATCAATTGATTGGTTTGTGTAGTGAACAATAGCAATAGCTTTTTGATCTACAGGGGATACCGTAATTTCCTCTAAAAATGAATTATAATAATAAACAGAATCGGTATCTAACTGACCTTCTTCACTATTGTAACCTAAATACTCTTTAGTGTTGGTATATCCCGTTGATTTAAATTGATTAAAGTCTTGATATGTGTTGCTGAATAATCCTGCTGGCGATTCAGTCCAAGGTATGTTCATATTCCAAACATAAACATTTCTTTGGGATACATCGCAGTTTGTTTCAAAATTAAAAACATCCGTCGCCCAAAAAGGTTCAGGGGTAAAGGTATCATACATTACTGTCATACCACTAGGGTAAAAAACAATACTAGAACTTCCACTTAACCCCATAGAATTAAAATTAGGTAGGTTCCTATCTACTTCAACATTTATTGTTGTTGCGGTAGAACTATCACCAGTAACTGAAACCACCAAATATGTAAACATAGGTGTTGCGGCAGATAATGGTTGTATGTTATCAGTACTAAAAAGTGTTAAAAACATTCCCGGAGTCACCGTACCTGAAACAGATGGATTAATACTTGTAGCTGAAAGTGTTAAAACATTACCTGACGTAATTCCTGAATTTTGAATTACAAAATTAGGATTAATGGTATATGCTGATGAGGTAAAAGCACTGAAACTAATTGATGTTCCTGTTGAACCACTAAAAAATCCTCTTGGTGCTGCACTATTATAAACACTATCAATATATGAATTATCAAAAGGAACGCCAAAAGTACTTCCCGATGTTGAATCAATAAAAAGTGGATACTTAATATGCATTCTATTTTTTTGGGGTACTGGTGATAAATTTTGAGCGTTGTACTGTGGCATCAATACATTATAATCAACCATATCCATGTTTGATACGCAATCATAACAAACTTCACTATCCCCTATTTGGAAATACGCAATGTCAAATTTACCTTGTGATATTTTTTTTCTTGCCGCATCAGTCATTAATGTGTTTATTAATGCTGCGGTATTTTTTATGATGTATGACATATTATATAAATACTATTTTTTATATTTTTATTTAACCAACTTTTATAGCTCTTGGACATATTAATCCAGTTTTTACCAATATCACTTCTTGAGGGTTAACAGAAGAGTTAACCGATTTACATAATGTAGGTGTTATTGTTATGTTTTGTATATTAACACTATCTTTTATCATTCCAAATAAATTGCAATGATCACTTTCAACACAAGGAGTGTTTATGTATTGTACGATAGTTCCTGATATAGTCCCACTACCCGATAATTGTACAGTATAAGAAGTTGTGTAAGAACTTAAATTTATATTACCTCCTTCACACGCTGGATTAAAAGATGTTGATCCAACTGTTGATCCGGTTGTTGGTGATGATATCGTAAACCCACCTGTTTGGTTTGTTGTGATATTATTACTATAACTAATCGTAGGTGAAGTAATCGTATAAGCAGTTGTATTAACATTAAATAATAAATTCATATTAATAACGGTACCTACAGGTAAAGGATATGGACTAACACTTATCGACCAATTAGAAGTTTTTGTTGTTGAGTTACCTACCGTTATATTTGAACCAGGTGTTAAAATCAAACTTACGTTATAATTTTGAAATAATTGTTGTGGTGTTAAAATAACTGTTTGACTTATAACCGTTAAATTAGAATCCTTAACATAAACAGTGTAAGTACCAGAAGATAAACCAATAAAAGTATTAGATACTTGGTAATTTACAGAATCAATAGAATATAAATATGGTGATAATCCACCATTAGGGGTTATTGTTATAGAACCGTTACTTGTTGTAGAACAAGTTGGGTTTGTCTTATTAACTGTCATTGTTAATGGTGGTGTTTGACAAATACCTGAACTAACATAAACGGTTGATCCGTAAGATAAAGAACCTGTCAATATCCAATTACCTGTTGGTGGTGTAGTTGGTGATGCATAATATAAACCTCCTGGATATGTCCACCCACTAACGTTCCATTGTGTTGTGCCTGTATTATAATACATTGTTTGTGTATTACTTGTCCAAGACGGATACCCATTTATTGTTGATCCTGAACTAAAATTAAATTGTGTTATATTTGTCCCTTGCGTAAGTTGTAAACACAAATCATTTGGGTATACGGGTGTTGGTGTTGGTGCTGGTAGACATTCGGTACAACCTGTAAACGGTCCATCAGAAACTATTGGGAAATTACCAATATAAGTTTGTCCCGTATATAATGTTGTTCCACTACTAGTCCAACAACCTATTTGCGTTGTTAATTGATAAACTGAACCACCGCTTAACGGGTTAACTAAATCTGCTAAATAATAAATAAAATTACCGGGAGTTTTACAATCCTCAAATGTTTCAAGATAAAAACTATCATAACCAACTGTACATGTTGTTGTTGCAGTAAAATCACCATAATAATCAACAACCGTTGCAGTATAATTACCTGGACTTAAATTAGTTAATAATGTCCCTTGTGAACCATTGTTCCAAGTAACATTATACGGAGACGTTCCTCCTGTTACAAATAACGCAATTAACCCATTGGTTGACTGCGGTGTTGACGCATTTATACTATCACATTCCAAACCTAAAGGTAAGATTGTTATAATATTACAACTATTTCCACTTAATTGTCCCATATTACCAAGTTGCTCCGTTTAATCTTTTCCAACCTGTATTTGTTTTATAATAAAGATATGTATTATCCCATGTTATTGATCCAGGTTCACCTACAGCGTCAAGACTACTCGTTGGTGTGTAGGATTCTGTAATCACAAAATTGGGTACGTAAGTTGTGTCCGGATTAATGGCAGTAATACCTGTCCCTCCTAATACAACACTTCTAGATCCACTTACTGTGTTGTTTTCACCTCCAATAATTGCGGACATAAATGAATTAACAGTATTTCCTGAACCACCAATTATTGCCGATTGTTTAACATTATCAGACGGTGATAAAAAGGTGATTTCATTTTCATATCCACCAAGTATTGCCCCGCCATCAGTATCACCACTAGTGACTATATTATTCATTCCACCTAATGATACCGATAAAGGTCCGTTAGATTCATTATTATCTCCGTGTGCAAATGATGCGACACCGTCAGCCACAGTACCAACACCACCAGCATGTGAGTTAGCACCACTTGCTAATGTTCCTTTATTTTGTGAATGTGAATATTGTCCTGATGCTATTGTAAAATCACCTTCTGCATGTGCAAAAACATTTGTTGCTTGTGAAGAACCTTCAGCATGTGAGAACATTCCTGATGCCAATGAACCACTACCTTCCGCATGTGAAAAATTACCTGAAGCAGTTGTTGATCCACCCTCAGCGTGTGCTCCAAAACCTATAGCGTTACTTCCTGAACCCTCACTATGTGAGTAATCACCATAGGCGGTTGTTAAAAACCCTTCAGCATGACCATAGATACCATACGTATACGATTGTCCTTCTGACGATGAACCTATACCAATACTATAAGACCCCGACCCTTTGGATGTTGATCCGTCACCTATTGCCTGTGTTCTTGATCCTGTTGCGTTTGCATTACGTCCACCAAAAACTTGATCACCTCCCCATGACGGTGGTTGTTGTGTGTCCGACATAATCGCATTATCACCTGAAGTATCAACTGATGTGTCATATAAATAAACTATAGTATTTGTACCATCAAATGTTACCGCACTAACACTAAATACGGATGATGGATATAATGAAGAATACGAAGTATCATCAAAAAATACAAATGAAGTTGTGCCTGTTGTAAAGTTTAGTGAAACGTCATTATATGAAGAGTCTAAAGTACATACCCCTGCAGTACACCCTGTTAATAAATACCCGTTATTTGATCCTGTTTCAGTCATAGTACCATTCGCATGTGAGTAGTTCCCGTAAGTTTTACTACCATTACCCAATGAAAATGATAGTGTTCCATAAGCGTTAGAACCGTTAGTTTGTGTTTCATCCCAAATTGATATTGGTGAACATCCGTGTATGTTAGTCACATATAAGTCACTAATACAATAACCTGTTATTGCATCAAACACTTGTTGTATTGATGCTTTATATGATGATCCCGCAGAATCCTGTGATGTATCACCTGTTATTACGATGTGAATTAAATCATTTAAGGTAACTCCCGTTGCTAAGGATCTTGTTGTTAATTTTGCCATTTCTTTTTTATAATATATATGAGTTTATTGAAATTCATATGGTGTTCCGTCCATAAATTCAAATAAATCTGAATTTTGGAATTGTTTATAGAGTATTTCTGTGTCGCAGTAAACACACCCGTTATCATCAATTATTTTGATAACATAACTAGCGTATGTTTCATATATTGCGGGTAATGTAAATGTATATGGTATTGTTAATGTTGTGTCTATGTATTGACAAGTACCGTAGCAGGTATCACAAACCCATATATCGTATGGTGATGTTCCTGATGTTACTGAATTAATTGTTACTATTGTTGCCATATTTTAACAGTTTCCGTTTGGTGTACATCTGAATGTTAACTTACCATTACCATCAACCTCAAATATTTGTGATATTGCATTACCACTTTGGTTGATAGGTACTTTTATGTATGTTAAACTCAAAGGTATTGTTAATGAACTATCTTCGTAAGCATATACTCCTGTTTGTATTGTATTCACATTAAATAATGTGAAGAAATTACCCACAACACCAAAATTAGTGAGTTCACAAATAGGACAAGAGAGTGAAAATTCTCCTGATGCTCTCCATTCTTTATATGTTGGTGTTGGTGTTGGTTCAGGAGCTAAACATTCTAAACAAGTAACATATGTTGTTGCGGTAGTAGCAGTAAAAGTATCTTGTGTTACCGATATAAATCCTGATGGTGGTGTATAACCCACATAGTTACCGATGTAATTATAACAATCCCCTGTGGTTTTTAAGATATCGCCAATCAATACGTTTATCGGTGGATATGCGTTTTGTATAATCATCGTATTACTAGTACAAGATGTGAATATAAATTGTGTTCCCATAGGATATGATGGTGGTATTGGTAGTGTACATTCGGTATCGTCTGTACAAGTATTTCCCGATACTATCGTAGTTGTTCCTGTTACACAAGTAAATGATACGGTATTCTCTTGAGCACAAATACCAAAACTTGTATTACCCGTTATTATTAATGTTTCAGAGTTTCCTGAACAACCAACCCAATTTACGGTACAACCACTTTCACTTGTTACCGTATAACAATAACATTGTGGAGTAGGTGTAGGTGTTGGTGTAGGTGTTGGCGTTACACAAACCGAACAGTCTGAATAAACATCTAATACTTGTATTAAGTTTCTATTTGAAGATGCGGTTGTTTTACCAATATATGTTACACATTGTATTTGATTTGATGCACTTCCATATAATAAAGCTAAGAATGTCGTACCTGTACTAACAACAGAACCCGAATACGTTATAGGTTCTGTAATATAATAATGTTCACCCGTATCACAGTCCAATAAGTCTTTAACTAACGAACAAACAAAATCTCCGCTGTCAACAACAAATGTTACTGTATCCGCCGATGGTGTTACAGGGCAATATGATGGAGTTGGTGTCGGAGTTGGTGTCGGAGTTGGTGTTGTCCCTGAAGTGGATATTGTTATTGTCGCAGTAAACGCACTACAGATATCTGGAGTAGGAGTAGGTGTTGGCGTCGGAGTCGGTGTAGGTGTTGGCGTCGGAGTTGGTGTAGGAGTCGGTATATCACATTCTAATAATACGTCAAAATCTAAATCTGAACACGGATCTGTAGGAATTGGTGTTATTGAGCAAGTACCTTCGTACATTATAGTACTATCTAAATCGGGGCACCCATATGTTGTTGGGTTCTGTCCAAAAAAATCACAACTTCCACCTAAAGACGTACTTAAACACCAATTTGTTCCATTGTAAAAAATAAATGAAGTGGTTGTCCCCCCCTTCCAATAAAGGTATCCGTTATATGTACCATAAATAGTGTAAGAGCCGTTATACCCACTATATGTATCAACATTAATATTAACACATAAATCATCTGAGCAACAGTCGTAACAATCAATATCGTTACAGTCAGTAACTAACGTCGCAACACCATCTATGCTTGTTGATCCACCTATACCCGGAGGTACAATTGTATAACAACCTTGTGGTATTGTAGTGTCTCCACTAATGTTGAAAACTAATCCGAGTGTGGTTGAATAACTCCACCCACCAACTCTGAATCTTACGTTACTTGTACAACAACTTTCAATGTGTATAGATGCCATTTATTTTAACTTTATTATATAAATAATCAAAAGTTTATTTTATTGATGTTTTGTTTTTAAAATTATAAACTAAAATCAATTCTATTTGTCCAATTACCTTCTTTATCGTTTACCCAATACACCCATTTAACAGGGGTTTCCGTTGTTTTTAGTTTAACGTTTAAATATTCCTGATAACTGTACATGTCTTGTCTATGTAATACATTACCTAACTCATTTTCAATTCCTATATATATAAATTTAAAATTATCAGTGTAAGGTATATAAAGTTTGAACTCATATTCAATTTCCTTTAATTCGTACCAATCTGCGTTATCGTTCACGGGTGGGTTTGTTCCTTTTATGGTTTCGGGATGTAACTTTTTATTTTTAAAGTTTATTCCTGCATAATTTTCATATTGGGTGTGTGTTCTAACGTCACCTAACCCATAAACCCCTAAATCTATATTATTGTCCTCCTCTTGTAACATATGTCTTAATCTACGTTTAGAATCGTTATCCATTTCCCACCATTGTTTTTCAACAACTCCATTATTTTTATTTTCTTGATTAAAATCTGTCCAATGTTTTGTTCTACCTTCTCTTGTGTATTCATGCCAAACAACAGTTTTATGTGGGTGAAATAAATCATAACCTAAAGTGTAAGAACGAATAGATAAACTAATTTCATCACCAGCAAAATAAATGTTTGGATCATATTTATATTCTTCACAATGTTTTCCAATTGTAAAAAAGAAGTGTCCACTTACGAATCTTGCAGGTATTGGTTTTTCAAGTGTTTCCCAATTTGGTATTGCGTGGGGTCTAAAAAGAATCGTACCACCTGGTGTGAAGTTAGATGCCACCATCATATATGGTTCAACATTTAATAATTGGTTATCCGATGGTCGGTACATTCCAGCATATGATGTAATAATAGGTTTTTCTGAACCTGTTTGATTCATCATATGAATTAATTCAACATCCCAATCTTGTAAAAATCTATGATGTGAATCTAATTGCATGGTGTATTCTTCACCATCCCATAGTTTTTGAATTTCTGAACGAGCCCAACAAAGTCCTTTACTCCAACTCCAATGGTAATCTAATATTTTAAATCTTGAGTCATTTGCAAATTCCTCCATTGATTCAGTTTCATCGTGTTGCCAACAAATTCCAAATGTTAAATTTTCAGGGTGTTTTGCTTTATTAATACAATCCCTAATGGTAGGTAATAACTCAGGATCTCTATAAGATGCGATTTGTACAAATATTTTCATCTATTCTTTTAAAAAAAAATAGATTTAAATTGTTAAAAATAAATGTTTATTATTTTAATAAATTTTGTTTAACGTGAATATCTCTGAATATATTGAGTTTCCTGCGTTATTAGTATTCCATTCAGCGGTAACAACTAGTGTGTTAGATATTGTAGTATTAAAAGTTGTGTTTTCTACTAAACTAAAATTTACGCCTTCAAAATTAAGTCCTGAATTTTTAGTGTACGCAAATAATCCTCCCGATGCTATAGACGCTACTGTTGCTACTCCCACTTGTCTTACAGTAAAATTAACATCTAGCTTCCAATGTTTATTTGTAGATGCCTCCATTGCCATTACCCCTGTTTCTGCTAACAATATACCTGAAACAGTTTTAATTCTAATATGTAAAGTGGCAGTACCCACACAAGATAGATGTCCTATTAACACTCCATGAAAGCTATCACCCACACTAAACCCATTTGCAGGAATTATAATAGATCCTACTCCCCCACTTATTAATGTAGTCTCAACAGTTGTTGCACTTACTGCAACGCTGGTTCCTGTTTGACTAAATAACCCATAAACTGTTGGTCCAGGTATTGTTTTAACTTTAATCTCACCTGTTACTCCGTCTCTTGTTAAATAATTCGCAGTTGTTCCTGTATCTGTTGTTGGTGTTGTTGATATATTTAATGTTGATGCGGTTGTCGATTTTACTGAAGTGTTTCCTGTAACTGTTAGGTTTCCATTAACGGTTAATCCTGTAACAGTGTTAAACAACACATTAAAGGTTCCTCCTGTGTTATTAGTGTAGGTAAAAGTATTATTAGAATAAGTGGCTCCCGTAACTCTTACGTCTGTTGGTAGATTTTGGTAAGTTGTTGCAGATATTGTATTTGCGGTTAATCCGCCATCAATTTTAGTATTACCACTTACGTGTAATTTTTCGGATGGTGAATCGGTATTTATACCGACATTACCAGTATAATCAATTAACATTCTTTCGTTTAAAATTGATCCGTTAGTTGTTGCAAATGATATATATCCATTATACGTTAAAGGTGCTAAATTTTTAGCCCCCATAGTTATTTGTGTAGATGGATTTAATATCCCTCCTTTATAAACGTTACCAACAAATTTACTTATCGTTGGTGATTCTCCGTCTGCAAAATCTGAAGGTGATAGTATGGTACCTCCGTATCTATTAAATCCAAAATAATTACTAGAAGTATTTGTTGGGTTAAATAATGAAAAATCGTTTGTGTTCGCTACCGAACCCACCCCTTGTGTCTGTACCAACATTCTATTTCCACCAAATTTACCAACAATATCTAATGTTGCTGCGGGTAAATCGTTATTAATACCAACCCGACTAAAAGAACCGTTTAAATTTAATGTGACACCACTTTCAGAACCGAAGTAAACATCCCCCTCATCTAGTGGATTAATGTTTAATGGAGAGCAGGAGTGTATATTTGAGGCATATAAGTCGGTAAAACAATATCCCGAAATAGAATCAAATACCTGTGATATTTTTGCTTTATATGATGAACCATCCGGATCTTGTGAGGTGTCTCCTGTTATTACAATATGTATTAAGTCATCTTTTGTTACTCCGGTGGCTAATGTTCTTTCTGTTAGTCTCTGATATATTACTGGCATAACTATAAATACTCTATTGGAATAAATAATTATTCCCGTCCATAAAAATAAAAGGGAAACTATCTTGATATATTTTTTGATTGCAAACTAAGATGTTATCATGTACACACCCATTAGTATCTATTAGTCTAACATGTAGGTGTTGTTCGTTTGGAAAAAAGTCATCAGTATCAAATATCACACTTGGTGGTATAAAGGTACTACCTGAAACAAAAAAACAAGACGTATTTGTTGAGTCACATATAAAAATGTCGTATGGTGGTTGCCCGCTAGTTACTCCTGTTATTTCTACGTTCATATATTATAAATACTCTAAGGACAAGAAGGTAAATCGGTTACCACACCGGCAGTAACTTCTGCAATTGCATTATATGTTGGTGAACCACCTATTTGAACTAAAAAGTATCCTGTTAATATTGATTGTGTACATCCTGTATTGTTAGGGTATAAAATAGAACCAATTTGTGGTTCACTTTCATCAAGATACGCTAAAAAAGCGGCATTAACGGCACAAGTACCACCTGTAACACAATTAAATGCGGTACACGCACTTAAAAATGAAGTATAAAAGTATCCCGTAACATTAGTTGAACTACCAAAAGGTATGTAATATGGATGTACTGTACTTGGACCACAAGTTGGTGTCGGAGTTGGTGTCGGTGTCGGAGGTGGTGCATAACAAGAAACCAATTCAAAATATTCACACCCTGTGGAATCAATCGTTTTAACCATTAATGTATTCGCACTTGAATAGAAAGGATTAAGTGTGTAAGTACCTCCCGTTGTACTTATTAAATAACAGTTATTACCATATTCATCACATAGATAAATACTTAATGGTGGTGTTCCCCCTGTTGTTCCTGATATCGTAATAACACTCATTATTGATAAACTAATGTAAACCCGTCTTCTGTTATCATAAAATAATTATCACAATCGTCACATACTACCTCATATTCTATTTTTAATCTTAAATAAAATTTACAATCACCTAAAGGATCAACATCACCAACACATTTTGAAATAATTTCAAATGTATTTGTTAATAAATCAATAGTAAAACTATCAATAGTACTTATAGAACTTAATATACCCTCTATTGTTGACTGCCATAGGGTATCTTGTGGGATATCATTTAGTGTTGTTGCAGTATAAAATGGTACCGAATAGACTACGTCTCCCGACTCACAATCGGCGTAAACTAAGAAGTCCCCATTTTCCGTTGTAATAAAAAACTCATCTTCAGTTAAAATATTACACGTATCTTCGGGACAATCTATTTCTACTTGACATGTAAATATAGCACGATTAAAACTACATCCGGTATATCCTGATATTATATCAACATACCCTTCATTCAACATTTCAGAAAACCCTCTTTTAGTGCCAACCGTAGTTGTAAAAGTACTATTACAAACATTAAATAACTGATAAGATGTCGGGGCGATACCGTTACAATCTATTGTAAAATCTTGTATATCGTAACAACCATTACTATCAGTTATTTCAACATAATAGTTTCCAGCGGATAAACCACTTACAGTTGATCCCGTTTGTCCGTTACTCCAATTATATGTAAAAGTTGGTTCTCCTTGATATATTACAACGGACGCCTGCCCGTCATTTCCATTAACGCAATCTATTTTTTGTATGGTAGTTAAAAGTTGTCCTCCTGTTGTTATTGTAAAACCTGTGGATACCGCACAACCAACACTATCAGTGACGGTTATCGTATAGTTTCCTGGTAGTAAATTATTATAGGTTATTCCTGTTGATGTGGTGTCTATTAGGGTGTCTCCGTTACTTAATACATAATCTAAAACTCCCGTATATCCTGAAAATACTTCAATAACCGCAACACCGTTTGGTTCCCCACATGTTGATCCTGTAGTTGTTGCACTAACAATAAATTTTTGAGTAGATGTTATATTTAATGTTGTTGTATAAACACAACTTGTTCCTGAACCTGAAATTGTTAATTCATATGTATCATTTTGTAAGTTAGTAAAACTATTAGTTTGATTAAGACTTGTATTTTGATAAACGGTGTTACCACTTAAACCTGATAAAGTGTATGTGTAATATCCTCCAAGCCCTGCGATTTGCACATCTATTTGTCCATTATTCTGATTGCAGTCTGAGTTGGTGACAATTATGTCTACCACATTAAATCCTCCTACGGGACTTAGAAACCCACTTAATGTTGTTTCACAAAAATTAGCGTCTCTTACAACAACTTGATAAGTTCCAGCAGCAAGGTTTGTTAATGTGAACACGTTTGATAATGTATACCCAACTTGGGCGGTAGAAGCCGAATAATAGAAAGGAGCGGTACCTCCAGTTAAAAAATACGTCAGACTACCATCAGATGCGAAACAACTTGGTGTTGATGCACTTAATAACCCTATACCTAATGGATCAGCAGCACCTACAAATTCACTTTTAGTTAACTCACAACCATTAATATCTGTTACCGTACAAGTATATACTCCTTGTGTTAATCCCGTAATTAATTGTGTGGTTTCTCCATTACTCCACAAATACGTATAAGGTCCGGTTCCCGTAACTCCTGTTACCGCCAATTTACCTTTATCAATAACACAGTTAGATGTATTCACCTTCCAAAAACCAAAATCTAAAGAAGTACTTGCAGATATTACCGCGTTTTCAGTATTTGCGGTGGTACCACCTGAATCAAAAACAGTGGCATAATAAATACCACTAGGTAATCCGTTAAAATCATATGGTAAAGTTCCTGTTGTTTCTACAACGTAAGGAACTCCATCTTGATAAAGAAGAATAGTATATGGGGCACCTGAAGATGTTGCACTTATAGTTAAAAATCCGGTATCTTGTCCACAAGTAGTTCCTGATGCGGTAACTACATTTGCCTCAAAACATCCCGTTACATTAACATTAACATATAATTCATTATTTTGTAAATTAAGAGTATCATTTATTCTGAACACATAAGTACCACCCGTTAACCCTGTAAATGTTATAGGGGAACTACTTGTTTGAGCGGTTAAAGTTCCCGGAATAATATTATCAATTGTGTATGGTGCAACACCACCATATGAAGTGAAAGTTACACTACCTGTTGCTGCGGAGCAAACCCCAGTAACTTGGAATCCGTAACTAAGTGGTCCTGATGTACATGTTTCAGTACAAGTTACCCCTGTGGCAATATAAACCCCTCTTGCCGAACCGGAATATGATTCATCTATACATATGCTTTCACCGAGTGAAACACCGAATTGGTACAACCCACAACAATCAATATATTCATAAACTCCATCGGTTAAACCTGATATACAAGCCATATTGTATTATTTTTTATAATTTTATTTTTTATATATACTTTTATATTAAATTAGCAGTTAAACAACTTGGTACTTGCGATGCTCCGAAAATACCATAACTCCCCCCTGTTGGTACCGTTTGAACAAACACCGGCGTGTATGGTGAATTTACCGGTATGTTGTATATGTTACCAGTTGAATTCAACACATATATGAGTCCCGAATCTTGGAAAATCCCATATGGTGTTGTTGCATAAGCACTAATATTTAGATCAACCTCCAATGTTGTAGTACTATAATCATATTGAGTTAAATAAAATGATCCAAAATATCCGGAAGTGAGTAAAAGTTTTCCTGATGTGGTGTACATCAAATCACCCGAAATAACCCTACCGCCGGTCAGTGTGAATACAGGTGTTATTACCGCAGTTGTGGTAGTTATATCTATTTCAATTATAACACTAGAATAATCACCATTTGATGAAATTAACTTAGTGTTATCAATTACCCCCAAACCAGGACCAATTAGATTAGGTAGAGTTATTGTTCTGTTTAAAGTGTATGTCCACGGAGATAATGTAATATCATATTCATATATTGAAAGTCCGCTATATATCCACATTTTATCTAAAGTATGTGCAATGTCCTGACTTTGACTTATAGTACCCAATAATGTAGAGGTATTTGTGGTAACGTCGTAAGAATAAAAAGTACTTACCGATGTATTATAAATTACCGAACAAGTTGGTACCACAACCGGAGTAGGTGTCGGTGTCGGCGTTGGTGTCGGCGTTGGTGTCGGCGTTATTGGTGGTGCGGTTGTTGCGGGTTGGTTACAATTAATTTGTAAGTCAACTCCGATATTTAAATATAAGGTACTATTTGTAAAATTATCATAACACGTCGAATTACTTACAATAAGTGTACTTCCAGCCAAATAAAAATTTAATCCGTAATTGTATAACTCAACTAAATATGTATTAACCGCATTTACCAAATCTGTAGTTGATGGGTAACCACCAATACCATATCCAGTATAAAATTGTTCTTGTACTAAAATTTGTGAATCTAACCTACAGTCAATATACCAATTAGTAACTATACTATTAATATCACAATCGCTCTGTGTGAATCCACTATTTGTTAAAACATTATTTAATGCATATTTCAATATTTCTGCAGGATCGGTTTTTACATCACATTTTAGTGTCTGATCAATACAATCATAACTAAATGGTTCACCATTATAAGTACAAGGGTTACAACTTACAGGAATAAATGTACATCCTCTTTGTCTTCTCCAAACAAACTTTTGTCTATGAAAAATAGAATTTTCCATTTTTTGTCCTGTTAACCAAAGTGTGGTTCCAGGAACTACTTGTTCTAATAGTCTTTGCCAATGATCACCTAAACCTAAAGTGTAGTC
>Ga0209297_1000141_pt1 | contig 47744 bp, 52 predicted proteins | sample S_130805_MF_Meta_FD_187322 | JGI IMG/M metagenome (GOLD analysis project Ga0209297, IMG submission 187322) | Freshwater microbial communities from Lake Simoncouche, Canada to study carbon cycling - S_130805_MF_MetaG (SPAdes) (version 2) | ecosystem: Environmental > Aquatic > Freshwater > Lake ...
TTTAAATTGTTTTTGATAATCAATTTCGAGTTTCCCTGTTTTTATGTTTTCGTTATTTTTTAAACCATAATTGATACACTCTTGCAAGGTCATTACTTTGTGATTTAAATTTTGTGCGGTTACACTTAATCCTATAACCAAAAACATTGAAATTAATTTCAGATTCATAGTATAAATTTTATCAATTAAGATTCTAAATTAAAGATTTGTATTGAAAATTGATTGATTTAATTTGCGATTTTTTGAGCTAAATTGATGCGTTTATTTCCCGATACAACATTTAACATCCCTTTGATAACAATGCTTTCGGAGCGACTGTAACAAACTTTTGTAACAAAGGTCGTCAAGATATTTGTGTTTAGAATTATGTGTTAGTATGATCAAAAATGCAAAATTTTTACCTGTTGATAAATTTAATTGTGTGCTATTGTGATGAGCTTAAAAAACATCAAAAAAAACACTTTCCATCACGAATTTAAGAAATATTTTGGATAAAAATAATAACACTAATAAAAACATTTGTAGTTTTAGGATATTATTTGAACTAATTTATATTTATTCAAATCAGTATTTTTTAAATGTAAAGATATAAAGCCTAACACTGCTCCAATAATATGAACTGAATGCGCCGTTCCATCTGATGTATTGAAAATATTTACAATTTCGGGAAAAATTATTATCGCAAAGAATAGGTAAAGAGGTATATTAAATTTATTTAAACATACTCTGCTTAACATGAAATACAATGTTCCGGATATTCCTACAGCAGGTGAAGCTAATAAGAGTGAAATAGGAAAATAAATAAGGGAAATGATAAGCGTTATGAAATATACTTTGTAAAAAGTAATGTGTTGGTTTATCGATGGGAAAAGAAAAATAAAAATTAAACTAAGGTTACACATTAAATGTGACATATCGGCATGGATAAAGCCATTTATAAGTGGATTATAATTTATAATATTATCCGAAAGATCTCCAAAAATTAATTTAGCAATAACAGATATAATAAATGCAGAAATCCAGGATAAGAAAATTAATATGACCAATATCATTGGGTTCTTTAATTTAGGTAAAAACTCAAGAATTATTCTTTTAATTTCAACTTTCATTTTACGTTAATTTAAATTTATCTGATTAGATTTTAATTTTAGATCAATAACATAAATTCTATTTTTATTTAAATCTGATTGCAACTTACATCAAAAGAAAACTAGTATTTGTATTTATAAGATCATAACTAGGCTTAGGTTACAAGAAAAAAAATAAAATCTCAAAATAAATATTATGATATTGGTTATAAGTTAATTACAATTAAAATTTAAGAATAGATTCAAATTATATTCAATAAAAATTCAATTTTATTTTTATTAGAAAAATAAGCAAAAAAACAAGCTGTTGGATTTTATTTTAAATGGCATGCCAGTAGCCAAGTACTGTTCAAAAAAATGCGCATGCGATGCATATAATAATAGATAAAATAATCACTATTAAAAATTTTGTTTCACTGACTGTATGCACATTTTTGAACATCGAAATTATTAAAAGAAGGATTAAGAATCGAGTCGAACGGAACGAGTTTTATATCTTCGCTAATAAATAGTCATTTCTCATTGAGGGGCTCTCAAATTCAGAATATAAAGCGTAAATTGTTAGTTGATTCTATTTTATTTGGCCTGGACTATTCGAATAAGGAATTACTATTAAATTACATTGAAGAAGAACTCGGGTTTCGTAAAAAAAATAAGACAGAAATAGGTTTTTTTAAAAACTGAAAAACGTAGAATAATATTTATATGAAATAAAGTTAGACGAGTACAGCTACTTTTATATTGATTAAAAAAAAATAGTAAATTTTAATTAAAGAGTAAACATATTTTTAAAAACCAAAACACTATGAAAAAAATAATCGTAATAATTGCAGTCCAATTCGTGTTAGTAGTATCTTCAAAAATACAAGCCCAAACAGAAATTGAACGACTTTGTTATTCAATGGATACATTTATGCAAAAGCAACATCCAGAATATGCTAAAATAAACAGATTTAATGTTTTAGATATTAAGTCAAAAACAATCTACCTTGGTGAAAAAGATAGTGCAATTAAAAATGAGGCTATATTTGAACTTGGAAAACATCCATCTTCAGTAAGGGTTTTCGGGCCATTCATAACTTTAAAAGATTATACAGAGGCTAAATTTCCGAAAAAGTATAGCGATTTTATAGTTCCTTTCAATTATGAAGATAATTCAACTAAAATCATAAAAGGATTTATTAATGATGTTAATAGACCAGAAAATACGGATTTTAATTTTGATTTGTATTACTTTACGGTATTTGAAAAAGAGGGAGTGAAGTGGTTTATAATGGTAAAAGATTATCAGAAACCAACAACGTTAGAAAGTATTCAAAAAGAAATGAGAGAGCAATTTCAAAAAGCAATGAGAGAGCAATAAGGAAATACTAAGATATTTTTATTTCAGTTATCTTGCAAACTTGCTTTTCCGATACATAATATAACTAATTGGCTGAAACCTATTGTTTACTATGCTTTAATGAAATGAAATTTTTTAAGGTACAAATAGGGTACAAAAGTTTTAATTATAATACAATAATGTTACACTTTATTTTCTTGAAGCGCAATTTGGCAAATTACAAGCTCCTTCAGCACTGCTATTTTTACATCTTACACCTTTTGATGCCTCTTTAATTTATATCCTCCCATTCATGATAACCGCAGCATCCAAAATTTTCGTAGTGTTCAGGACATTCAGTGCTAAAAGGTCTTGAATCCTGATATGACACTTTATGACAATGCTTGCATTCCCAATTTGGTCTGTTAGATTGTTCTCGTCTTTTTGATTTCGTTTTGTGATTAGATTGTTCAATATCCTTTTTCGCCTCTTCTAACCACCAGTTATATATAGCTTCTCCTTTTTTCTCTTCAGCGTTCCTTTTATTTAGTTCAATATTAGGGGGGTAATCATTTGAACAATCCTTAATGCAACGCACAGAAAGGCCAAGTGACTTGGTGCTGTTGGATCTGTCCGAATAGTTACCAAAATTGTCCAATCTGATTGACCCAGCGGTTCTAGTACTGGCCTCTGATGACCCCCACCATTCAGCATCAGAGCCTTCAAAAATAATAGTTCCTCCTGGGCCAACATAGTAGTCAAAATTCCCGTCGATGTGACGAAAACCGCCCGGAAGAGCATTAAAGCCACTCGTGTTGTTGCCACTTTTCCAACCACTACTGCTTTTCATTTTTGTGCCTGCTGACCAATCTCCGCCTAAATATGTAGTTAGCGTTGTCCACTCTTTATCTGTGGGTATGTGGTAGCCATTTGGTGCCAAGCCTCGTGGGTCGTTTACCGCATACCAGTTATATAATTTACCATAGGTGGTCCCGTTTGCTGGGTCGTTATTGTAATAACACCAAGCGGGTTGTTTGTTTTCGCCTGCCGATTTCCATTCTGCATTGGTTTTAGCCAGTGGTATCGCCTCCCCATTTCTAAACTTGCTTACATCAAGGTTTTTAGTTGCCCAGGTTTGTTTGCCTATTTTAACATCTTGTGCTTTTATTGTAAAACTTAGTAATAGTAGTAGCGAAATTATTTTTTTCATACGTTTAGTTTTTAATAAATGTAAAACAATTTATTGTTATTCAAAAAGTATTTTAATCTTCTACATTCAAATGTGCATCAATAAAATTGGGCAAAACAGATACCCAAAAAGCTATGCAATTAGCAGACTATTTTTAAAATAAATTTTAATTTGAGTTACAAATAGGGTACAAAAGTTTTAATTATAATACAATAATGATAGTTGTAATTTTAGATGTTATCTAATATATTTCTTTTTTCCTTATCAAATTCTAATTGATTTATTGTTATTTAAATTATCAATCCCTCAGACAACGCACAGAAAAGCCATCTTGTTTGGTATAGTATACACTGCCTCCAATGCCAGAGCTGTAACTCAAGCTAAATCGAGTGGCACCACTCTGTAGCGTATATAACCACCAGTAACCGTCGCTACCAATGGAGTAGAAAGTCCCATTGCGGGAGCGGTTGCCGCCAGGAAGAGCTGAAAAGCCGCTGCTATTTGTTCCCTCGCCGCCTTCATGCCATCCACTTGCACTTTTTAATTTTTTTTCGTATTCACCTAAAAAAGTAGAAAGCACATCCCATTCTTGATTTGTCGGAACATGCCAACCAGCTGGCGCTAAACCGCGAGGGTCGTGCACTGCATACCAGTTATAAAGCTTACCGTATTTTATACCATTGGATTCATCGTTAAAATAATAACACCAAGCACCGGTTGTTAATTTAGACCAAGTGTTTTGGTCTTGCACCTGCGGTATTTTATCTCCATTGCGGTAGGTGCTTACATCAAGATTTTTGCTTGTCCAGGTTTGTGTGCCTATTGTAACATCTTGAGCTTTTATTGTAGAACTTAGTAAGAGCTTAGACCTGATATAACTTTTAAGAAAAGCACTATCAATGTCGATTTTATTTTTATCATTAAATGATGGTTTATTTGCATTACTATGTAACTCATCTTTTTGCAACTTTTTAAAAGGGCCTTTGCCCCATATTATTCCAACTATTATTGCAATTAAAAAAAAATATAACGTATAGTTTTTGTTGCTATTTGAATTACTCATAATGTTTTAGATTACATAGTCAAATATCAATCCTTAATGCAACGCACAGAAAAGCCTAGTCGCTTATTAGTGCCGAAGACGTCGTCCAAACGGTCTACAGAGCCATACATTGTGCCCAAGGCTCGGCACCAAGGGACATCGGTATTGCTCACTGACGAACTCCACCAGTAACCGTTATAGCCAACGTTGAAGAAATAATCTCCACGGCTGACACGAAAACCGCCTGGAAGCCCTGTAAAGAATGAGATGTTGGTGCCATTGCCTGTGGTACCGACTAACTTATTATTTTGCCAGCCGCTTGTGCTTTTCATTTTTGTGCCAGCTATAGTATCACCGCCTAAATAATCGGTTAGTATCGACCACTCTGCATCTGTTGGTATGTGATAACCTTTTGGTGCTAAGCCACGTGGATCGTTTACCGCATACCAGTTATATAGCTTACCATATTTTTTGCTATTTGCTGTTTTGTTTTTGTAATAACACCAAGCGCCTGTTTTTAAGTTTGTCCATTCTTCTTTATCTTTAACTTGAGGTATTTCATCTCCATTGCGGTAGGTGCTTACATCAAGGTTTTTGCTTGTCCAGGTTTGTGTGCCTATGGTAACATCTTGTGCTTTTATGGTAAAGCTTAGTAAGAGTATAAGCGATAATAGTTTTTTCATGAGTTTTGTTTTTTTTATAAATGTACAAATTTATTGTTATTCAAATATCAATCCCTCAGGCAACGCACAGAAAACCCATCTTGCTTGCCGTTGTGATTTTATAATTAAACGAATCATTGTATTTCCGTAGCACTAAAATGCAGCGGAGCGGGAGCATTACAAATTTAGCGGAGCGGGGATACCTTATAATTACTAAAAAAACCTACCTACCACAGTTATATGCACAATTTTTTGAACAAAATTTAAAATCTTCTAATGAACTCTGAAGTGGGTTCTTATCCCCCATCTGTGCATAAATTCCCATGAATCCTACTAAAAGGACATTTATAGGACTTAAGCAACCAGTCTGTTCAAGGTCTCCTGTTAATCGTGTCGGGGGGTGATTAGGTTCTCCATGTCCCCAGCCATTCTTACGTAAAAATGTATTCGAACAACAACCGCAAGAACATAAAACTTTAAATGCCCTATCTAGTTCAGCCTCTAATTTAGCTGTATTTTTTTTCTCTTCAGCGTTCCTTTTATTTAGTTCAATATTAGGGGGGTAATCATTTGAACAATCCTTAATGCAACGCACAGAAAAGCCATATTGCTCATAGCCGTTGTTCCTGTAAACAAGGTCAGAATAGTCGTAAAATTGACGGCTCCAAGCGTGTTCGGAATAGCTCTTTGACGAACTCCACCAGTTACAGTAAGCGCCAACGTAAGCGAAATACCCATTTTCCTTACGATCACCGCTCGGAAGCGCAGCAAATCCGCTAGTGTTGCTGCCGTTGCCATTATTATCCCAGCCACTTGTGCTTTTCATTTTTGTGCCGGCTTTATTTCCTAGGTTATCGGTTAGTATGGTCCACTCTGCATCGCTCGGTATGTGATAACCTTTAGGCGCTAAGCCGCGTGGGTCATTTACCGCAAACCAATTATATAGCTTGCCATAGGTAGTCCCATTTTCTTCCTTGTTTTCATAATAACACCAGGCGGCTTGCTTTTTTTTTCCTGCCAACTCCCATTCTGCATTGGTTTTAGCCAGCGGTATCGCCTCCCCATTTCTAAACTTGCTTACATCAAGGTTTTTAGTTGTCCAGGTTTGTGTGCCTATTTTAATCTCTTGTGCTTTTATTGTAAAACTAAGTAAGAGTATTAGCGATAATAGTTTTTTCATACGTTTTGTTTTTTTATAAATGTATAAAATTTATTATTATTCAAAAAGTATTTTAATCTTCTACATCCAAATGTGCATCAATAAAAAGAGGTCGTTCTCTGGTATGCCCCCATTTATGCCAAAAATTAATTAATATTTTTATTGCTTCGTCTTTGGTGTAATCTTTAACAAAATATATAAATAGTGTTTTATTACATATTTCGGTAATATCTTTAAAAGTAATTTCATCTTGTTTAAAGAATTTTATTAATTCGTTGAAACTATTAATTCTCATTATTCGAAATTTTAGGGGTGGGTGCTACAACAGTTATTTCAATAGGTTTAAAAACATCCAGCTCTTTTTGTTGCTCTGTCATTCCTAATCTGTTTTTAGCATAAAATATACCCTTGCCCTCATTTGCTTCAATTGTTAATCCAAAAACTCCCTTTATTATTCTATAATAAATAAATGGTTGATGTTTATCGAACATAAAAACAACGGCGCCTTTTACTTCTGGCCAATAATTTATTAAAAATTTTTATTCTTAGCGTGGTAAGATGCAGTAATACTGAAACTCTTAGCACCTTTTTTTATCACAGTTGTTACGGTTGCAACATAAGTTAACGAGAATGAAATAATCCAGTTGTGGTTTGGCGAGTCTATCCAAGCCTGAACTACTTTATTTGCTAAGAATTGTAGGTCAGATTCGGTGGGATACCCGCCGCTTTGGATTTTTCCAGTACTTGTATATCTGTAAATACACTCTGCATTATATCCAACAAACACCTTATCACCGCTTGAATGCTCAATTCTTTGACGATTAGAGTTTGCCTCAGTTAACGCATAACTGATTTTACGCATTGGACCATTCTCAAATTTCTCGGTTTGAGGTTTTCCAAGAGATGCTCGGTAAGTGTTAATTCCAGCAAAGATTAAGGAATCAATGTGTGAACTTTTAATGATTAGATCTTGAGCATTAGCTTGAAAGATTAAGCTGATTGCGAAGATTGTTGCTAACTTTTTCATAACGTTGGTTTTTAGTATTAATTATAATATGCTACAAAATAGTGCTAGCGTTTAAACTGAATTAAAAAAGTATCGGTCATTTTTATATAATATCGTTAAAGCTTCATTATTTTAAAACAGATATTTATTACCTTAATTTAAAATTCGCAAACATTAATTTTAATTTCATTTTAAACTTGTTTCAGAATCTCACCAATTGCAGATATACTAATTATGAGATTCTGAATTAAGTTTGTAATCACTATTTAGCGTGTTTAAAATAACCTGATTATACGGATTAAATTCCAATTTGTTTTTTAATTTCCTCTACCGAATTTATTTTTCCTAATGGTTTAAATTGCAAGGAAATGGATGAGTTAGCACTGTTTTGTTTATTGTATTTTATCAAATCGGCTGCGCTGACTTCTGCTAAAACATCACCTTCGAGCACTGTATATAAACTGGCGCTATTATCATCACATAATGTTAATTTAATACTATTACCAAAAAAATAATTAATTAAAACTTTATCGCGTTTACTTACATAAAATATTTTTTCGGGTTTAAATCCACTTTTAGAAGCCGGAATAATAAAACTAGCATTTACCACAAACATTTCTGTATTTTGATAAAATTTATCGCAGTTATATATTCCAAAAGCATTAACCATTAAAGTGCGAAACACATCATTCATTTTAGCAAGAGTTTCTTCTTGTTTTTTAATTTCCTTAATGGCCTCATTATAGTTTTTTGTCCAATATTCGGGTTCGTAATTAAACATACTTTTAATACTCATTATAGCTTTTATTCGTGTTTTAAACAAGGTTGGTTTTTCCTTACCATCGCTAATGGTTAATTCATAAATATTATCACTTACAAGTTTTAAATCACCATATTTATTTTCAGTCCAATTAGGAAATTTTATATGATTGATGTTTTCCCAAATAACCATTTCTGCAGGCAGTTCATTGCGGTTAATCATTACTGAGTTGTAGCACGAAATGTTTTTTGATGTTATGCCATATTTCAACATTCTTTTTGGTAAAGGTTTATTTTTATTTTGATAATAAGGTATAATTTTTTCATATTCATTATTTAAATAAACATCAAGTAAGCCATAGCTGTTGAGCACAAAATAATCTTTACCCATAAATGCAGTTGCTTCTTTTAATTTTTTAATCTGTTTATTAAGATTTATTTTATCGGTATTAGTGGTTTTTAAATCTTCGCCACTGTATACCCATTCGCCGGTTTTATCATTCAAATAAAAATTAGAAAAACCATTGTCGTTGTTATTTGAAGCAAGTTCTACTTTTATAGGATTGTTGTTATCAATGCTAACTTCTTTTCCTGAAGCCACCTTAGCTTTAAGTTCAAACATACCTGCAGAAATAAAAGGCTGGCTTATTGCTGCGCTTTTGTCGTTAAATGTCATAGGTATGCCCGATGCCATAATTTCTGATGGCGACATAAACTCGCGGTACTTTAACTCACATGTTTCTGTAATTGGCTTTCCGGAGCTATCAACAAGGCTATTACCAGTAATTATAATTTTGGTTCCTCTTGCCGCAGTAATAGTTGTACTTAAAATTGGATTAATGGTAAACGATTCAAATGCTACATCAGCTTTACTAAACGGTGGATTAACCGCTTTTGTTTTTTTTTCGACAATTCCATTAGTTATAGTCTCTTTTTTTTGATTGCATGCCGTAATTAAACATACAGCAATTACAGCGATTCCTTTTAAAAGAAATTTAGAGGTTGTAGTTTTCATAGGATTGTATTTTAGGGGGTTTAGTAAATTAGTATGTCATAAGCTTTGCTATTTATTTAGTTTAGTGTAATAGTAGGTTGCAATATCGCCATATACGTATTGTGTCCCTTTATATTTAGGTCCGTAAGGAAAATAAGCTTGGGTTGCTTTAATTCGGATAGAATTAGGTTTATTATAAAATCCTGCATTATAAGCTGTGGCATAAAATAACAATTTATCTGTTGTACTTTCAAAATCTAATTCTTTAAATCGATTATCGCAAATAGCTATAAAGGCATTTAAATAAATTATTTGCCAATTAATAGTTTGTAAGTGTTGTAATCTCGTTTTTCTTTTTTCAAGTTCACTTATATGTGATTTAAAAATAATTTCAGAAAAAATTGCAGACAGGCTATCATTTTTATTTATTTCATGTTCTAAAGATTCAATGAAAGATGGTTTCATTTGAAAACGACCTATAGAGAAATCTGCAACACCGCTTCCGTAATTTGTATAAGCTATTTCAAGAGCTGAAGTTTCAATAAAATCTTGTAATACAGAGTAACGCATTATTTCAGGAAATACAATAGCAGTTGTAAAACCAGGATTATGTTTGTATTTTAAGGAAATAGATTTAAATTTTGAAGAATTTGTATTTATAAAATTTAAAGCAGTACTATAATCTTCCGGAAATAGTTTATCATAATATTTTATTACACCTCCTGAAAAGCTGATCAAAAAAAATGCGGATATTATTAGTATAATTTTCATTCTACTAGTAATAACTTTAAAAAATATTAAAAGTTACAAATGAAAAAAAATATTTTTTATTTTACGTAAGGTTTTAATTACATCGTAAATTGAAATAATCCATGGAAGTGAATAAATGGTCGAAAATCCTCAAAATTTTTAATGATTGTTTAATATGTAGCTTGAGAGCTGTCATTAATTTTAAGCTTAGACTTTTTTATTAAATTGAAGATAATATAAAAAACATTATATTTAGATTGAAGAGTATTCCAAAATGAAAATTAGTCGTTTATTATAATTATAAAAACACAAAATGAAAAATATCTGGAAAATTACTTTTTTAATTTTACTACAAATCAGTTGTTCTAATAAAGAAGAAATAGTAACTAAAACATATTTCCTTAGCTATATAGACAAACTACCCGATTCAAATATTTTAACTTCTGACTTATTAACTGACGAACAAAATCAAATTATAAAAAAATACAATCTTGGTGTTTATATTCCAAAGAATTTTAAATCTGTTGTTGATCGAGAAGACAAGGACGCTTTCATTTTTTATAATTCTAAAGACAACAGTCTTTTATTAGCAAGATGTTTTGATTTAAATGACACAATCAATAAACAAATTAAAAGCAGCAATAAGATTAATAGTCACATTTATGGATCGAATTACAATGACCTCTCCGAATTTAAGCATTTCAAATTAGGCGAAAAAATAATAACTGATTCACTAATCGGACCTTTTAAGGCTGGTGGTACTTTATATGATTTACTTGGCGCAACTTATGTAATTCACAAAGAATTTTTGCCTAAATCAAAAAAATATAAGTTTGGGGAATTTACAATACTATTTGATAAAAATAAATATCTATTTATTTGTTCATTACACAATGGATATAGTGAGGATTTGGATGAAAAACCTAGATGGGAGGCATTTCGATTTAATTCCGTTATCGAGCCAGTAAATACTATAATTAAACCTATTCATCCCCAAACAATGGACAAGGTTCTCGAGGTCTATACCCAAACTTCATCACTTAGCAATCTTAAATACACATTTATCGATATTTCAAATTTTAGATACTCAATCGAATTAAAACGGCCACAAATTTCTAACGACGATAATTTGGTTTGCATACCTGCTGCTTTTACAGACTTAAAAACATATAATGTTGATGGGGTAAATATAAGTAATGGCTTAATTAATAATAGTTCTAAATTTAATAATACCCTCAGAGGTCTATTTTATCTTATAAACAACGAAGTTAAAATTGATGACATTAATAAATTTGATAATAAAACTGATTCATTATTTGAGCTTATTAAAGTTCAAAAAGAATCACTAATTCAGCAAATACTTTTAGTTAAGGATGGCATTGCAATGAAGTTTAGCTCAAAGGATAAATTTCAAAGAAGATGCATTTGTATTAGAAAGGATGGTGGAATTTTTATAATTGAAAGTTTAGAATCTATAACAGTAAATCAATTTTCAATGGATTTAGTTGCCCTTAATATTGATGCAGCTATTTATACTGATATGGGTTCATGGGATGAAGGGTGGTATAAGTCAGGGCCTAACCTTGTTAAAATTGGTAATAGTAGAAAAAATACAAATAAACAATGCAATTGGTTTTTAGTAAAACACAAATAACAGTTTAAACTTGTATATTCTCAAGCCAATTTAAATTTAAAAAGATGTTTTAAATTGTATTTTAAGTTATCTCATCTAATTCTAAATTGTCAGTTATTATCGCTATCGTTTGTTTTTGAATTTCTTACAAGTTTAATAGCTATTTTTCCCAATTGATCATTCAAGTTATCTATGGTTGCTTTCGCATCTGAGATGTTCATTTGTGGTTTCATATCTTCAACTAAAATTAATGTTATCCATAACTCACATACACCACGTTCTTTAGAACACTCTTTACAATTCTTAATTTCATCAATTTCAAAATTGATATCCTCAAAATTTCTGCCTTCAGTTAATACGTTTAAAATTTCATCATAATGTGGACACTCTTGAAAATTCATATTGTTTATTTTTAGGTTTTTGTTGTTGTTTATGCATTGTTTTTTGATCGAAAAGAAATGTCAGCATGGTCATTTGGCTATTATTCTGTTTTTATGATTGTTAATTATCATTTTATTATTTATTTTTTTTACAAATTCAATATCGGGTTTACGTTTATCTAAAACACTTCTTGCCAAAACACAGATAACAAGTCCCTCAATTTCTCTCACGCTATAATTATTTTGGTCGGAAATATAATTTATGATTTCTAAACTAAAATTTATCTTTTCTGATTTTAGTAAATTTTTAATAATTATTTCTTTTTCCATTTTAGTTGGTCTAGTGAGATGAATTTCATTTTTTACTATCGGGATTTTTTTTCCATGATTATAGGTGAAAATTATTTTGGTTTTTATATTTTTTAAAACATCAAAAAACCGATTAATAAATATTTTGTTGGATGACTCATAAAAACTGTCGATAAGTATCAAAGATTTACTATTTAAGAAATCAGTATTAAACACTGTCAATTCATTTATTGAAGAATTATTGTAAGCTAATCTTTCAAAACTTGAATAAAATGGTTCCTTTGTTCTATCTTTTTTCTCAATCTCGTTTAATATGGCTAATGCAAGATGAGTTGCACCATTGCCAATTGAACTGGAGATACCCAATACATTATAGCTTGTTTGTTTAAGGGCAAACTCAATTGCTGTTGATTTTGCTGCTTGATTTGAATCTATTGCAATGAAGTTGTCGAAATTGGCAGAAGATTTGGCCGAATAATTTGATGAGTATTGATTTATCATTTTTGTGTGTTATTAAGTTTGTTTTTTTCTATTCTTCTATTGCCCATAAATTTTGCCAGGAGCTTACACTTAAAGCCTTTGTTGATTTTAAGGCAGGGTTATGATGTTTGCACGTAGTCAATTTACGTTACTATCGTTCTCTCCATCTGCTTTCTAATCCCATAAAATCTTCTAAATGATACACAGTGTTAGAATAAAAAAAAAGAATAGTCCGGTCGTTAACAATTGTATATTTTTTTCTTTTTTCAACCGGTAACTTTTTTATGTCAGGAAAATATTTTAATGGTACAATAATTACACGACCATCTTCAAGTTTTAATGATATTTTTCCAACTGTATCGAAATTTATTTTTTTGATACAAATTTTGATGTTTTTAATTGTTGATGCCATTTATTTTGATTTTATTGTCGTTATTTTTTACCATTTTAACCTAATTAATTATCCATCATCTTAATTATTTTTTTCTATCCCACGAAATAAACATTTTAAGCATTATTTTTTGATCGAAAAGAAATGGCTTTGCTTTTTCCACTAACTTTAAATATAAATGATCAGTTTTTCCTCTTACCTGACAAACAAAATTAAAATAGCCAATTAGTTTATTAACATATTTTAATTGTTGTGAATATGTTGCACGTTGTCTTAAATTAAAATGTTTTCCCGTAGCAGCTTCAACACCATTTGTTAAAGCATCGTGTTGCATGGCTCTAATTTTTTTTAATAATTTTCTTTCGATATTTACTTTATTATTTACAGTTAGGCCCGTAACTTTTTGAGAACGATTTGAAGCGGTTAAATGTACTTTTTTGTCATTCACTTCAAAATTATGTTTTCTAATTATAAAATATATGTCTGAAATTTGTTCATTAACAAATTTAAAATTAGAAGAAAAAGTTAAATCATCGGCATATCTACTAAATGATATATTGTTATCATGGCAATACTTAATAATTTCTGAGTCAAATTCTAAACAAATAAAATTAGAAATTACAGGCGATGTTGGTGCCCCGATTGGTAATTTAGCCTGATAACTAGTTAAAAGAGTTAATGCATTAGCAACGCTATTATTAAAATTAAATAATGGAGAAATAAATAAACGTTTTATTCTATTAGCTGATATGGAAGGGAAAAAGTTTTTTAAATCAATATTTAGTAAATGTTTTTTTTGGATATGCACATTGGCATTAGAAACAATGTTATTATAAGATTCTAAATATTTGGGATGTATTATAAATCCATGAATTTCTTTTGGTTTAATACTCAAGTAATAGGCCTGCAGGTAATGATTTAAATAACGTTGAATATCTTTCAATTGTAAATCAGGTTCCAAAATTTCTCTAGCGCCACCTTTTTTCTTTTGAATAAAAAATCTTTTATAATTACAATTGTTTATTTGATTTTCTAAATCTAAAAAAGACATCCCGAAAAAATTACATAAATCATGTGGAGTTTGAATGGCTAAAAATTGAATAGTATTTAACTCATGCCTTTTAATCAATGATAAATCTTCTGATAATTTAACCGATCGCTTTATGTTTCTGATCGAAAGTTCTTTTCGATGAACTTCAACTAAATCATGTATGTCTTTAATTAGTTTCATAAAAAAATGAGCCGTTGCTATTATCTTAAATCATATTGAATGTTATGCGAAGCGGAACGCAGTGAGCATTCGAATAACATTCGAAGACCCAATGGTCCCACTAAATCATGGGTTGCAGGAACACAACCACCAAGTCTATAATTCGACCTCATAATATCAATGCAACGGCTCAATGTTAGGTTAAAATGGGTTTTCTATATCATTTAATTTATCTGGATTAAAATCGAAATCTAATTTATTATAATTGGTCTCATTGATTAATAAAAAGTTTTTGTCGTGATACAGTTTTATATTATTTAAAATTCCATTTCTATTTTTTGCTATTTGCAATTCTATTAAGCCTGAAGTGCTTTCTCCTTCTTCTCCTATACTTAGTCCATAATATTCGGGCCGATAAATAAATATTACTTTATCAGCATCTTGTTCTATTGCACCACTATCTCTTAAATCAGATAATTTTGGTTTGTGCGCTCCACCTGGTCGAAGTTCTACCGAACGGTTTAATTGACTGCTCACAATAACGCAAACGTTGTTTTCTTTAGCAATTTTTTTTAATTCTCTACTGATGTAACTGACTTCAGTTTCTCTATTACGTTTATAATTAAAAGAACCCATCAATTGAAGATAATCTACTATAATAATTTTTATACCATGTTCTTCGATTTTTTTTATACATTCTTGCTTTAATGCAGAAATAGAATGGCTAAAATCATCATTAAGATATATTTTGTAGTTTGATAATTCTTGCTCTGTATTTAATATTTTATTTTTTTCTTGTTGTGTTAAATTAACTTCTGTTTGATTATTTATTCTAATGCCAGTAAGGCATGACAGAAAACGTTCTGATAGACTATCTGAAGATAAATCAAATGTAAAAAAGAGTATAGGGATTTCTTTAGATATATTTAAACATAAATTAATTAGCAATTGAGTTTTCCCCATTCCTGGCCTTGCTCCAATAATAATAAGTTCGCCAAGGGTAAAGCCAGCAAAATTTTCATCAAACGCATTAAAACCAGTTTTGATTATTTGGCTGTAATGGGGATTGGCTATTTTTTTTAAAATATTGTCAGAAACAATATTAGCCATTGTTTTAGTTGGCCTATTATTATAATTTTTAAATTCCGTTTCTGAAATTATGTGTTTAAGTTTTGAGATTATTTCTAGCTGATTAAGTGTCTCATTATTTAATACTTCTTTGATCTGATTATTAAAATTTTCTTCCATAATTAAATTTAGTTATTTGAATTAGTACTTTTTGCTTTGTTGAAAAAATTAATTTCCCTCTTTAAAATTTTGTAAAGTGTTGCTTTTCAATTGAAATCAATAAAATCTGTTTATTTTATTTTTATTTTATTTATTCTGGTTTTTTTATTGGTTTAGATTCTAATTTTTCTGATTTTATTTGTTCTTCATAAGCTTGATCAAGTTCTGACCACCATTCTTCATCTTCTTTTTGTTGTTTTTCACGTTTAATTTTATTTTGATAAACGGTATCTTTAGCCCAGGCTTCCTCTTGAAGTCGAGTTTCTTCAGCCCATGCTTTTAATAATTCAACCCCTTTTTTATAATCAATTGCTTTTTCTGATGTTGAATCAACCATTATAGTATAAAAATGACGTATAGTATCTCCAACATTGTATTTATCTTTACAATAATAATGTTCAATACTATCATTTGAATGATCATTATCAATAAAATCTATCTCAACCACATTATAATTAAATGCGTGTATTCCTGTAAAACAATACATTACTAGAAGAATTTTAACCATTGGTATCTCAATCATAATTTATTATTTTAATTGGTTAATAAATTTAATTTATTCATTTTGCCCATGATATATAATCTTCATCAAAATCAGCTTCTTTTAAATTTGCTTCACTTAGTTTAGCATCCCTTAAATCAGCATTCCTTAAATCAGCGCCATTTATATTTGCAACACTTAAATCAACACCATTTAAATTTGCTATTTGTAATTTAGCCTTAATTAAAATAGCTCTATTTAAAATTGCCCCTCTCAAATCAGCTCTACTTAAATCGGCTTCACTCAAATTAGTGTCACTTAAATTAGCCCTAGTTAAATTCGCTCCATTTAAATGAGTTCCAGTTAAATCTGCGCCACTTAAATTTGTTTCATTTAATTGGGCTCCTCTTAAATTAAGTTTACTCAAATTTAATTGACTTAAATCTACTCCAGTTAGTTTAAGCCGGTTGCTTGTTGTTGCTATTAATTTTATTACTTCTTTTCTAGTTAAATCTGCCATAATTTTTTTTTGAAATCGTTTAATTTTTTTGAAATCCTGTAAATTATCAAAACGATATATTTTTCTTGAGGACAATCATACAGTCTGATCTGAATAATTTTTTTAATTTAATTCAAAATTAACTCTGGATATTTGAACGTTCTGTTAAGACTAATTTTATAAATATTAAAATATTTTTTGTCGTCGCCAAAATCCTCAATCAAATCGAAGGTGTTACATTTTTTATCTAACCCTTCAAAAAACAAACTAAAACTAATTGATACGGTTCCAGGTTTAATATAGCCTATGTTTGGCAAAACCGGAATGTTTTCGGCTTTAATAAATTTATAAATTTTATTCGAATGGCTTGGCGTAATAAAACAATTACTATCTATTTGAAAAAAGATGGGTTTTTTTTGATTGAAAGATAAATTATAAACCAAATCAATTCGAGTAAATTCATCATCAATTATTACTCTAATAATAGATAAACGCTTTGAATCTTTAGATCTGAATTTTGGATTATATACAATTGTTTTACTTTTTTTGATTGCAGGCTTGTTGTTTTCCATTTTTTTTAAATTTTAGTTTGTAAATAAATATCATAATACACATTTCAACTTTCAATGAATTAAATTACAAAATCAAGTTTTTGATATCGCCTATTTTAAATATTTCGGGCTGAAATTCTATAAACAATAATTGAACTTGATTATTTAAAATCATTAAATATATTCCTGTATAATAATCAGTATAATCGTTATCGTCAGTATTAAATTGATAAAAAAACCGACTATTTAAATGATAACTACATACGTATGCATCTTTTAAATTTTCGGTTATAAGACTTGTTTCAAAAGTTTTTCTATTTATTTCAATTAAATCTTTAAATAACTCGTCTCTTTTAAATTCTTTATTTATAAACTTAAATACAGTTGTATTATAAAATTCAGAATAAGGCGTATTGAGCGTAATATTAGCTGTTATATTGAAACATATTTCGTTGTATTTACGCTGATGAAAATTATTTAAAATATTGTTGAATTTGCCGTTTTTATCTAATACACATTCATCAATAAAAAACTCTGAACTGAAATCATAAGTTAACATGCGAGAAAAATAAATCATGAGGTAAAACTCTAATTTTTCTTCACTCAAATAATTGTTACTTATTCTGTTTATGCAATAATCCATTAATAAATCGTTAAAGACCATTGTATTTGTACTAATGGAATATGGGTAACTAATATTAAATGGATTTTTCTCATCTTTAATAAAATAAAATAGGTCTTTGCCCTCGTAATCACTAATAGTATATAATTGATTACACTTATTTAGTTGATATTTTAAAGAAAATTGTTGTAATACCTGCATAGATTTTAATTGTTTTAATTTGATTAGTTATTAATTTGATTTTTTACGTTTTAAAACTGAATGCTTAAAACAAAAATTCTTTGATGTCCTCCTTTCTCATTAAAAATAATTTTTGAATTAAATTATATTTACCTATACTCTCCAATAATGTGACTTAATCGTTTGGTTACAATTTTTAATTTATTATAGTTTTTTATATTGTTGTATTCAATAGCTAAAGCTTGAAGACATTGCAGTTCAAGGTCAGATTGTGGTTCTATTTTGGCAATGGATTTACTATTTATTTTAAGAGTTATATCAATTGGACTAAAAACTATATAAATAATCTCCGCATTATCTGAACCAGCAACGGATCGTTTAAAGTGCCAATAATTAGTTTTAAATTCTTCTAAATTTAAATCTCGCATTAAATTCAATCTATTTTGCATCGCGTTTTTCTCTGACTCTATCCATTCTTCTTTTGAACATTGAACAGTTTCCTGATTATAAATACAATTAGCAACCATGTTCCAATCAATTTGATTAGGCAAATACAGATTATTATTTAATACACTAGTCATAAAATAAATTTTATTTATTGATATACTATTTTTGGGGATAATTATTTTAGCCCAGGTTAATTATACAGGTTATAATTTATAATTGTTAAGCTTTGTTTTTCTGACGATCGCCTTAATTCCTATTCAAGGTTTATTAAGGTTTCCCAATGTTTGAATATTATGATCATAGCCAAGGTATCTAATTTGCAATACGCCAATAGAACCTTTTTGTATTTTTCTTTTATTTCTGCATTGTCACGGTTTAAGCCATACACCATGTCTTGATATGTTCGCATTGCACCTGAGCCATCTTGCACTTTTATTTTAGTGTCACCAAATTGTATAATCTCTTCCGGTAAAAGTTTATAAGGATTTTTTATGTGCCCATCGCTATCATATTCTAGAAGATCAAGATCATTTAGCCAATTACAAATCTGCTCAGATTTTGTGGCATAAAGCACAGAAGGCAACGCCACTTTTATTGATGTGCGACCACCCATGATGGGATGGAAATAATATTTCTTCGCCAAATCATGCAAGTCAATCATGCGATTTGTGGTGTCGTTTTTATCTTCTATGATCACGGATTTTAGCCACTGCATCAAATCATGGTCAGCATGGTTAAGTTCTTCCATCACGCGTAAAATCGCTTTCAGTTGTGTGTTTTCATATTTACTCCAAATGAGCACACTCCCTGTGTTGCCAATACAAGCGCGCAATTGGGTTGCAAACTCAATATTCGGGTAAACGCTTTCGGTATTAATCCATTCATGATGAACGGGTGCAGCTCCTTTATGCGAAATGGTATGACAACTCCACTGGAAAATAACATTCTCGTAGCAACGCATGTTGTTATGAAAAGGTAAAGCCATTTGCGAGGTTTCAAAATCAATAAAATGAAGCGGATAAGTCAAATTTTGATTTAATAATTCCTCTTTCAATCCGGGTAACAAAAACTCTTCTGTTTTAGTGCACTGGTAATATGGACGATTGCTGTAATAGGATGACCCATCTTCTTTGGTTAATGCTTCCACAGGAATATCATGCAGCGAAGTTTTACCGCGTTTAATCAACTCATTAATCACATCGTCCCGGCGATTAATGTTGCCTAATTGGCTTAAGTTTAAAATATGGGGAGTGGCTTCTGCTAATTTTCCCCAACATTCTTTAAATCCGTTTTTTAATTCATTTTCGCTAACTCTATATTCGCAGTCACGGCAGGCAATACTAATTTTTGTTTCAATTTTAGTATTTGAAATAATGCTTTGAATATATTTTTTACTTGCTTCGGCTATTCTTGTTAACCAAGGATTAATCAAATCATCCACCTGTTTTAAAGCCAGTAATTGATTTTCGGGTAAACGAATTAAATTGAGCTGTTCCTGATTCCCGATAAAATCGACTTCAATCTTTTTAAATGTACTTCCTGGTTTTGGTTCTTCCTTTGTTAATTTAAACCAAGATAAGATTCCATCTAAGTTGGATACAAATATTTTGTCGGGCACTAGCAGGTAACTCGAGATGCTGGCACTTGGAAAACGTTCTTGTAAGGTTAATTTTTGGAAAGCCACATCTTCTAAATACTCTACATATTCTTTATGATTAATATCTTTGGAAGGTAGGCCGTTATTAACTTTTAACCGACTATCAATTGATTTGGATTTTACTTCAATGAGGTCGAAGTGATTGCCAGTTTTTTTAAGGATGTCAATTCGAATGATTTTATCATTTACTGAAATGGCAGCTTCAAATAATACAATATTTTCGTTAGCAGCTAACAAGGCTTCAGTTTCTTGGATGGCATAGCCTGTGCCGCTTTCTGTTTTTACTTCAATGCCATCGGGATACATGAGTTGTGCTAATTTACCAATCATGTAACCGCCTTCGGCAAGTATTTCCATGTATTCATTCCCTTCGTTTAAAGATGGGTACTGGTTTTTAGTATAATATAATTTAGTGCCACAACTTTGTGCAATTTTAAAATTTGATTTTGATAAACTCATAATTATTAATTTTAAATGATTAATTATATTTTTTTAATAGGATTGCAATTATGTTTTTATTTATAGAAATATATTTGCTAAATATAACCAAGCAGCAAACAAAATTATATTTCCAATAAAACCAATCTTTTTAATTATCCATTTTATTAAACTTATAATCCACAAACAAATAACAATAAACAATATTAAATTAAACATATCCTTAGATTATATTTTTATTTTTTAATAAATTATATTTTTTTACAATTTTCTCTATTAGTATCGATACATTTTTATTTTCTTCATTTACAGGTATTGTATTGGGATAAGTAGTTGGAGGAAGATGTTTTAAATGTAATTGATTTAATAATTTTATCCATAATAGACGTCTCCCTTCGCCGATAATGTTTTTATATAACTCGTAACCAAATGTGTTTGATTTATCGTTATTGCAATAATAACAGCTTAAAACACAATTTTGGTAATCATAAACGCCAGAAGCATCTTTTTTATCAATTTCAAGGCTAGGCCCTCTTTTTCCTGAACCTCTTACAGCTCTTCCATTAATTATTCCTGCATTTAATAATTCTCTGATTTTTAAAATACTTGTCTCACAATAATGACATTTGTTTTCATTGATATATAATTCGTGCATATACCAATTAATAAAACTTTGTCGATCTTCAAATCCAATTAGCTTAGATTTATTTGCGTTATAATATTTTTTGATTCTTTTCTCATCTTCTATAAGAAATAAATCTTGTTTGATTGTGTATAGCATAAGTTTTAGGTTTTATATTATTTATTTTTTATTTAATTCAAATTCAGCTTAATCAATTTCCTAAGTCATTTTATATCCTCTTTCTAAATTTTGTATAGTTTGATAAGTTGATTCTGATCGAGTATGGTACCATCTTGATGAATTATACTCAGCAATGATATTTGTTTTTGCCAATTCTGTGTATGTGCGTTTTACTTTTTTAAATACTTCCTCTTGAGTTGTATCAGGTATAACGTTACCAAACGTTGTTGAAAACACATTATTTGATTCATCTACTTCTTCCTGTGTGGTTTTAATGCCATACATCATCGCTTCAGCTACTTCACTAATAAACATACCCGAATATAATCCACTCAACTTATGTTTTTCCATAAACAAATTTGCATGGCACCAGACAGCTACAAGTTGTTTATCTTTTAAAAAACGGGCATTCCAATCTCCTATAACATATCCTTCCCAACCAATATGAGATACATTTATTAAGCCATCAGGCGATCCATGCCCCAGAATTATAATTTGATCATGAACTTGTATTAATGCTAATAAAGCATCTCTAGTACAATTTTTAGTTATTACAGTTACATCTAATAATTTAGTATAAATGGGACGTAAAAAATCTGTCGAACGATCATCTGGGTGAATTATTAATGTTTGCATAAAAAATAGTTTATTAGTTTAAATTAATAATTGAATTACAAATTTAGGACGGTAGTTAGTCAAAAACTGACTAAGTTATATTTGAAGTTTTAATTTAATCCAACAGGTTATATTTTAACCTGTTGGATTTTAAATTTTTAAGCTGCTCTAAATCTCCCTTGAACATGAGCCACACCATCATAACGAATTATTTTTGGCTCGGCATGAAATTTAAAACATTTTAAAGCTGTTGGCGGAATATTATCGAAAGTAACAATAAGAAAAGGAAATTTAGAATCGTCATAAAAGTCATGCATTCCTATGTCGTCTAAAAACCAATCTTTTGTAAATTCCCAAGTATCAATCCTCCAAAAAACGTAATTGTTTTTTTCCATCTCGTAGGCAAATCCATCACAAACCTATTCAAATAAAGGGCTGTCCAAAGCCCAATCAAAAATAGCATCAAAACAAAACGGGTACCAGCTATAATTTGGCATCACACTATTATGAGCAAAAATAGCATTTCGAAAACCATTAATTTCTTTTGGACACCCAACTAATCCTTTTTTCAAAATACTTTGTCGTGTGTTTGTGTGAGCTACGTGATAAATAAATCTTCTGGGTTTTACCTTTAAGGTATAATTTTTTTTCATATTTTTCTTCATTAAGTTAAGGAACGTTTAAGCATGACTAACCTCTCTGGTTTGTCAAAGCGTTTTATAATGAAGAAAATGGAATTAAATTAGTTAGTGTTCATATGATATGTATTTTTTGATACTACAAATTTAAAACAGGGCTTTGTCAAATTATGACAAAGTTAGTTTTGTTATGGTATGTCTCACTAATAGTGAGCATTTGTATTGTTAGGGTTAAAATAATTATACAAGTCCATCGCTTCTTTTATTTTGGGATATAAAGTAAAATTCCTAAGCCTGTAATTTGTAAGTACATCAAACAACGATTCTCCTGTTGGTAAAAAAATTCGTTTAGACTTTTCTAAAAAGTTATACCTTTTCAGGTTAATAGATTTTCGGAAAGCGATTGCTTCTATACTAGTAGATTTAGTTAACGAACAAAACAATTGTTCTAATTGGTAATGGTATAATAATTTACCAAAAGTATTCTCAAAATAGCAATCAAGGCTTCCTTTAGTTAAGCTGTTTTTTATAAGCGATAAATTAGCTTCATCTTTTTTAAAAAAACTAAAATAGCTAACCAAATATAATAGCTCAGAAAATGAGTTTGTTTTAATTTGTTGTAAATAACTTTCAAAACTAACAGGAGGGCCTTCTTCAAAAGCGGACATGAAAATTAAATTAAACACCAAAGGTTGATTATCCTGGATGCCATAAACCAAATAAACAAATTTAAAATCATCAACTTTTATTTTATTTTTTATTCTATAATTTAGAATTATCTGAGCACAAATATGATCGGTTTCTTTAAGCGATAGTATTTCTTCAAATAGTTTTTTATTTTGCATTATTAGTTTTTAATACGCAAATGTATAAGAGTACTTAGTCTTTAAATGACAAAGTTGGAATTGATTAAGTTTGAATTTTTTTTATTTGATTTCAAGCTCCACTAATTTATATTATGGCAATCAATCTAAATAATAATTATTGTTGGCATTACGATGTAGCAAATAGAATTTAGAGATTTATAACCTAATTCAACCGCTCACATTTATCCCCAAACCTTCCTAAAAAATAATCAATTTCGTGGTTTTCCCATACGTTGATTTCTATAATTAGGTTTTCGGGAGTATCTTGAATTATTTTTTGAGAAGGATGTATTTTTTTGTTTTTCACAATGCCCATTGTCCAATCGGTAAATTTTAGGCGATAGGTTTTGATGTTGTTTACTTTCCAATCGTACCAAATTCCTAAACAGTGCTTTAGTAATTCTTCCAATCGGGTGGCTTTGTACAACGCTTCATAATCAAAGAAAATATGTGTTGGTTCTGTAGCATTTTCATCACTTTCATCTAAAGCAGGATATACATTTTTTTCTACAAACATATCCAAAGTAAACGTTTGTAATAAGTTGGTTGGTTTGTATGTTTTATCATCAATTGTGCTTGCCAACAGATAATACCTGTTATCATAATACCGAATTTGTAATGGAGCCACTTGTTTGAAACTTGTAATCCCTTTTTTTTGATATTGAAATAAGATGGCTTGACCTTTTTTGATGTATTCAATAATTTTTCCTGCAAGCAAAAGCAAATCATCTTGGCTGTTTAAAGTAGGCTGTGCATTTACAAAGTAAGGATATGACTTTAAATCTTTATCACTATAACCAAAATCATCCATTAAAGTGGATTTAAGCCACTCAACAGAAGCCATTTTTTTCTCGGTTTCTAGCAAGCCAATAAGCAAGGGAAAAGTAAGTTTTTCTTCTTCTGTAAGGCTCATGTTTTCGGGAAAGCCTTCCAACACAAAATAGTTTTTTCTCTGAATTTTTTTGGACCTAATTTGATACCCATCATCATTCAAACTTTTTTTAGCTCTTTCAAAGGTTGATTTTGAAATCGATTCAATTCCCCACTCGTTTTTTAAAATAGTATTTATTTCAGTCAAAAGTTCATCTAAAGTTTTTTTGTTTTCTCTAAGAATCTTAATGATGTATCGTCTATAGAGTCTTTTTTTACTGGAATCTTCCATACTAACTGTGAATATTTATAATAAAGATAAAAAGAACTTTGTTATTTTGTTTGCTATTGGTGAGATAATATTGCTGAAGTAAATTTAAACCCTTTGTTATATGGCAATTGATGTAAAAAGTTTTTTGAACAAATATACAAAATGAGTGTAATGCACTATTATTCCTTAATATAATAAATCCTGATCCATATTTCTTTTAGTTTATCTTTACACTTGCTAATTTCTTCTTTAATTACCGTATGTTTATTTTCTTTACCAGCATTGTTATTGAAATATGTATCAAGATGTTGTTTTTCTTTGCTTCCTGTATAACGCCAGCCTTTCATTTCACTTTTCCAAAAAACGAGGTTCTTATTTTCTTTTTCATTTGAATCTTCTTCTTCTATTTTTTCTGGAAGTTTTTTGAATAATTTAAAGATAAGGGCATATTTCTTTGTAATTTTTAATTTATCCATGAGAGTTTTCCCCATGTTTCCATTTATTTCGTTGATTTTTAATGAAATATCTTCTTTTTTAATATTCTTGCAATTTCTTTTTTCACTTACCATCAATTCGGCCGCAGATTTCCCTTTATTGTAATTTTTCAAATATTTAATTGTGATGCCATTTGTAATTAATTCTGTCTCGTTTGTTAATTGATTCAGTCTCTCTTTTATTTTTTCATTGAAGGATGGATTGTTAAGCTTAACCAAAAGAGGATTTAATTTTTCTGTAAGTTTCTTTATATTATTATCAATTGTATCTTCAATAACTTTAGAATATACAATCCAAAAGACTTTAGTATAATTTTCTATGAAATTTTTGAAAACACCTTTTTCTTTTAAATTCATTAAGCTATCTGATAACAATACGCTTATAACTTTTCTTAAAGGTGAAAGTTCATTATGATCTTCGTTTATATGCCAATTTAAATGTTCGGAAATATTATTCGTGTTATTGTTCCCTCTTCCTATATACACTAAATCAAACAGCTCTCCATTTATTTCCTTAGAGTATTTTGTTGGCAAAGCTTGTATTGGCAAGTAATTACTAAGCATTTGATAGCCTGCCGGCTTCATAAACCAAAAATATATACCGTTTGAAAATAATTCGGGTATGGCATCCTGATTTGGGGTAAATGAATTTTCATTGGTTAAATTTTGATCTAACCAATCTTCTATAGTTTCAAGATTGTCAGTTGAGTTTAATGGATTTGGCATAGCTTTTATTTGGGTTTAATTTTAATATACTACAAATAATTAAATTATTTAAATATCTTTTTTTAATCAGATGTTAAATAATTGTAAATCAGCAAGATAAAATTATAAAAAATCGGATTACATAGAAATTTATTTTTTTAGAACTAAATACAAAAGATTGGGCGCGATTTTTAAAATTAGCCTAAAACATAAACCATATCGTTTTTCCGTTTTATTTTCTATCTTTACTTTATCAATCAATTTTAACATGCCCCCTCCAAGCGAAGCCGCTTTAAGATATGCCATCATCGATCGTTGTTTAACGAACCCTTATAAGCCTTTTCCAACCATGGATGTGTTGAAATGGGAAATTGAACGCGAGCTTAAAACATCTGTTTCTACTGCAACTATTCAAAAGGATATTGCACAGATGAAAAAGGGAGAAGATGAAGGTGGTTATTCTTCACCCATTAAATTCAAGCGCTCTAATCAGGGTTATTATTACGACCTGGATAAGTTCCCAGACTATACCATTCGTTCATTTGGATTGAATGATAAAGAAATTGAAGCCATTGAATTAGCTGCAGGAGTTCTAAAACAATTTCAAGGAATAAAAGTGAATGACACTTTTAATCATGCTATTGATAAATTATTCTCTTCGGTAAATATCAAAAAAACTGCCAAAGACGAAATATTAATTAATGCTATACAACCAGAAGAAACCACCTACATGCGGGGTATGGAGTATTTTGAAACTTTGGTGAGTAGCATCAAGAAAAAAATACCGGTGTCATTCATTCACTACTCCTATGATAAAAAATTATTTAAAGCCATAATCATTCATCCTTATTTGATGAAGGAAAGCAATAAGCGATGGTATCTGGTTGGATATTCAGAAGAACACAAAGAGGTAAGATATTTTGGCTTGGATCGTATTTATGATCCTGTTTTAATTGACAAAGAATTTAAAGAAAATAAAGGGGGTGACCTAAGAACTTTATTTGATAATAAAATTGGTTTAAATACTATTCATGATAAAGAAGTTGAAAAACCTGAAGAAGTAACCTTATGGGTTAGCAGAACAATGGCTAATTATATTAAATCAATGCCGTTGCACAAATCTCAATCCCATAAAGAGTATGGCGGTTATGGAGAAATATTAGTTACACTGCATTTAGTGCCAACATACGAGTTACTCGCAATGATCTTATCTTATGGTAAACACATGGAGCTCTTGACTCCAAAATGGCTAAGAAAAGAAATTGAAAAGGAACTGGAACGATCTGTTGTTAAATACAAAAAGAATAAGGCATAATGGCAAAGGAAAAAATAAAAACTAAAAACATAATTCAAAAGAATGCTGGTTACATTATATCTAATCCAGAACATTCCACAGCAAATTATAATTTGCAATTACTTAGAATAACTTTAACCAATTTGGAAACTAAAGTCGATTTTGGTTACCAGGCTACTAGTTATTACACCAATGGTGGTTGGATAAAGATCAGTCCAAAAACTTTCATAAGACCAAAAGGCACAAACAAAAAATTAATTTTAACTAACGCTACTAATATCCCATACGGACCGGAGAAATTACATTTTAATTCCAGTATCGAATGGCGTTATTTTTCATTGCACTTTCCACCCATATTAGAAGATGCAAACAACAAAAAATCATTAATGTTTGATACTGCAGAACCAAGAACAATCGAATCAATAGACCTAATTGAAAATGAAAAAGGGGATGATACTGATTTTAATTTTTATGGAATTAGGTTAAATGATGAAAGAAAGAAGTCGAATATTTATTAATTGTGATGTATTTTATTCCTTAACATACCCATTTATTTTTTTGGAATTCTACTTTTTCACCCAAAATCGCCTAAAAAAGTAAAAATTTACAAATTTTATTAAACTGTATATCAGTTAGTTAATAAGCTAATTAAACTTCTTTTGTCAATTTACAGTAAACCATATTAACAATACGCTTAACTCGCCATAGCTTTGTTGCAGAAATCAGAATAAATAAAAATAATTTATAAAAAAAAACTAAACCATAAAAACAATAACCTCATGAAAACAAAAAAAACACAATCAATTATTTTTCAAATCCTAATTATTTTGAGTATTAATTATCTTATGCTAATAAGCGAAGTGTTTATTTTTAAAGAGCTTTGGAGACCTACTTTTATTTTTGCACTTATATTTTTTAATTTAGGAACGTTTATCTCGTTGTATGTTAAGTTTACAACTAAACCATTATCAAAAGAGAAAGGAGTATTCATTTTTAACTTAAATCTGTTTATCTATTTAAGTTTTTCCCTTCTTTATTGGATTTAAAACAAAACAAAAAATCGTTACTGTTTTACCCAACAAATTTAACCGTTGATACAATTGATTTGATTGAATTTAAAACGGAACAGCTAATGATTTTAATTTTTATGGGATAAAATTAGATGATAATAACAAGAGATCCACGATCTACTAAATTTCTACGACTGAAATTTTCACCCCAACTCCCCTAAAAAAGTAAAAATTTACAAATTTTATTAAATTGAATATCAGTTAGTTATAAGACTAATTAAACTTTTTTTGCAAATTTAAAGTAAACCGTATTAACAATACGCTTAACTCTCCTTTACTTTGTTTCATAAAATCAAGGAAACCAAACTTGATTACTGATTTTGAAAAAACCATAAAATAATAAACCTCAAAAACCAATAAACATGAAAACAAAAAAAGTAAAATTTATTAGCGAACAGATTCTATTCATTCTGTTAATTAATTACCTAATCGTAATTGACTCTGGTTTTATTTACAAAACCCACTGGCTACCCACTTTTGTATTTGCCCTATTATTTTTTCATGCAGGAACCTTTGCAACGCTCTATGCAACAATTACCTCTAAAGCCTTTTCAAAAGAAAAAGAACAACTGCTGTTTAACTTCAACTTTTTTATATACTTAAGCTTTATTGGTTTACTGCTTTATCACAATTGCCAAGTCGCCACAAATAATCTCGTAATCAATTATTGCCTCGGTTTGTACATGCTTGTCAACGCCATTATTTTTCTTTTTGAAACCTACTCTTCCTATAAAAAATATTCAGCTACTCTAATCGCTAACCTCTAAAACCTAAAAAAATGAAAACAGACCTTCAGCCAAAATTAAACTGGGACATTAGATTGGAACCAGTAATCTTAAACAAGTCTTTTGATACGGGTAAAAAAGCCATCATCAGAAATGATACTAACCAACTGTTGAGTATTGTTGGTAAACATTACGAACCCGTTACTAACTCGCAACTGATGCATTTTACAGACGCACTTACTAAATCAGGCGAGTTTGAACTAAAAGGGTTTGACGAATTAAATGATGGAAAAATTATTCTTGCTTTTCTTAAGAACACTAATCCAAATTTAAAAATTAACGGCTGCTCAAATGAAGAATATATATTTATAGGAAATTCATTTGACGGCACTAAACGATTTCATATTGGTACAGCCTCAAATTTGATTAGATGTGCAAATCAATTTTCATCATCCTTAAAAGTTTTTACAAAAAAACACAACTCGTTTTTAGATTTTAATGATTTTGAAATTAGCACCATTATTAAAACCTATAAAGCTAAAAAAGGAATCTTGTACGAATCTTTTAATGGTATGGAAAGCGTGAGAGTTGATGAGCGAGTGGTTAATCAACTTGTTAAAGAGGTTTATTTAATGCTCGCAACGGATAGTAAAGCGATGAGTCATAAAGATTGGCGCAACAGTCCTTCCATGTTAAATCTTCAGTATTCGATTGAACGCGAAATGAAAGATTTAGGAAATAATGCTTTTGCTTTATTTAATGGGGTAACCTTTTACACAACTCACGAAATGAGATCAACAGAAACATTGCATAGTCATATCAACGGAACCGCAAATATCATCAATCAAAAAGCCTATCGCTTTTGTAATAACTTAAAAAGAAATAATATTATTAATAACTAAATACTAAAAAAAATGATAACTGTAAAAGAAATACTAATCGATACATCAAGTTCCATGGGAGAAACACTACCAGGAAATAAAATCAAAATGGATTTGGCTAAAGAAATTTTAATTGACAAAATTTTACCATACATCAGTTCGGCCGATAAAGTTGGCATCCGTTTGTTTGGCGGCTCCTGCAATATGGTTGGCGGCTTACAAAATATACCGAATGCAAATTTTAGAAAGTTAAGAGATTTTATTTTAAATGATATTCCAGCACCAAGAGGTTCTACCCCTTTAGCTTTAGCCATTACAACAGCAGTTGATAATTTGAAACTTGAACCAAATGCAGAAAGAGAAATTTATTTGGTTACCGATGGTGAAGAAACCTGTGGTGGTAATGTGAAAGATGCTGCCGACTATGCCGCTAGTAATGGCATTAGTTGTAAAATACACATCATTAGCATTGGTGTCATCACCGAAGAAGCTATTAAGCAATTTGAATACATAACTGCGCGCACCGGCGGAAAAAATATTAGCATTGGAACTAAAAGTACATCCAAGGCCAGTATTGATAAAGAATTATCATTTTTATTGGAAACAAATTTAGATAGTTTTTGTGATGCAATTGATCGAGAATTTATTGATAATAATGAGCACTATCGAAATATTGAAATTAAGTCTATTCGAGATTTCGTTCAATATAAAAATTCGGAAGTAAATTTTATACCTGGTATTAATGGCGCGACCTGTCAAAAATTATTGATTGTAGAGTTTTATAATGATGACAGTGGATTAAGTAATTTAATAGAGGCATTACAGCATGTTGAAGCTTGCGAACTAAAAAATAAAGAAGTGTTGATACTGATGAATAAATGGGATAATGATTATTATTCTCACTATTTCAAATCATGGGTCAAACAGTTTAAAAAAAAGGGGGTAGAAAGAGTTTGCATGAAGTTGGATGGCTTTAAATCTTATAAAGAATTATAAAACATAAACGATAAAAATCAAAAAATAAATAAATTATCATGAAAAAACAAACACAAAAAACAGACGATGCTTCTTTTAGAGCCTATTTAAATTCAATTTGCCTAAATTCCTTATTTGAGCATGCCAGGGCTACTATGCCATATGAAATTATTATTGAAATTATGCTGAGGTACGACTACTTATACGAGGATTGTATTTCGTTTTTAGACAAGGATATTAGCTTTGATAAAAACAAAACTTTGAAAGAAAACTTAGAAGATGCATTAACTCAATTAGATGAAGAATATATAAAAGAAATTATGACTCATCTCTTTTCAAAAAAATTAGTGGTAAACATGTTGTTGGAATGTACCGATAAATATGCCAGAGAAGACCTCATTTATAACCAAAACTTTTGGTATGAAAATAAAGTTTGCGGTATTGAACACAATCATATAATATAATTTTTTTAGCCCTCTGAATAAATTTATAATTCTAAGCCAAATAAAAATGACAAAAGAACAACAACTCGAAAAAGAAAGACATCTTTTAGAAACACTTCAAGAGCAATCTTTAAACATGCTTGAGCGTTTAAAAAATAACGGTGAGCATAAATACATTGATTTTCATAGAGCCAAAGATGTGATCGGCAGAATATTTAATAATGAATTAGATTATTTTGATAGAGAAACCGATGATTATTATAATTTGTACATCAATTATTATTACAAGAATTTAAATAATGAATAACCTTGCATTATATTAGCGCAGGATTAAAAAGACAATAAACTAACAAATAAATACCCATTATAATCAAATAAAAAAACAAATTACATTTAACACATAAAAATATGGAACCCTTACTCATCATCCTCATTGCTTTAGCCATTCTAAATTTAATTTTAGTCTTTGTGTTTAAAGCCAAACCAAATACTCAAAACCAAGAGCTCAGTTTAAAAATAGAAGCCTTAGATAAAAGTCTACAAAAAATTGAAAACAGTTTAAAAGAAGATTTTAGATTTAACCGCGAAGAAAACGCCACGCTCGCAAAAGACAATAGAAACGAACTTAACACCACTTTGAAAGATCTAAAAAAAGAATTAAGCGATACCTTAAAAGAGCTCAATGAAAAGGCTCAAAAGGACAATACCTTAATGCGTGATTCCTTGGTTAATTCATTCAAAGGCTTTGAAGAAAGCTTTGATAAAAATGTACGTTCGTTTAATGACCTGCAGCGTGATAAGTTTAACGAGTTAAACGAAAAACAAAATAAATTAGTAGAAGGTACTGAAAAAAAGTTGGAAGCCATTAGAGTAACCGTTGAAGAAAAATTAGAAAAAACATTGAGCGAACGCCTCGGACAAAGCTTTGAAACTGTTGGTAAACAATTAATAGAGGTGCAAAAAGGTTTAGGCGATATGCAAACCTTAGCACAAGATGTGGGTGGATTAAAAAAAGTGTTAGGCAATGTAAAAATGCGCGGTGGAATAGGGGAGATGCAATTGTCCATGTTGTTAGAACAAATATTAGCTCCTGATCAATACGCACCTAACGTAAAAACAAAAGAAGGCAGTGATGATTTAGTGGAGTTTGCTATTAAATTACCAGGTCGTGATGAAGATAACTCTTGCGTGTGGTTGCCAGTTGATGCTAAGTTCCCGAAAGATATTTACGAACAATTGCAAACGGCTCACGATTTGGGCGATTTACCAGCTATTGAACTTGCTCAAAAGAATTTAGAAAACACCATTAAACGCATGGCAAAAGATATTCATGATAAATACATTGATCCGCCAAACACAACCGATTTTGGTATTATGTTTTTACCCTTTGAAGGCATTTATGCCGAAGTGGTGCGTAAAGCCAGTTTATTAGAAGACTTACAGCGTAACTATAAAATTATTGTAACCGGCCCAACAACTTTAGCCGCTATTTTAAACAGTTTACAAATGGGCTTTAAAACCTTAGCCATCCAAAAACGCAGTGGCGAAGTATGGAAAGTATTGGGTGCAGTAAAAAAAGAATTTGAAAATTTTGGTGGCTTAATGCAAAAAGCCCAAGGCAATATACAAGCTGGCTTAAACCAATTGGATGATGTAATAGGAAAACGCTCCCGTGCCATACAACGAACGCTCAAAAATATTGAAACCGCCACACAAGCTGACACCAATTTGATACTACCAGAAAGTGATGATGTGAATGAGGAGGGGGAATAAGAAGTTGTCTATCTTATTTCTAAATAATTTTCATTTCATTTCCAATTCGTGACACATTGCGTCACGAATTTAGTGAAACACGAATGATTTTTTAAAAAATTAATGATAGGTAGGTTTAAAATATAGTATAAAATGTTGTATATTATCAACATTTGTGTTATTTTTGTAGAAATTAATCAACAGTAAAATGAATTCAAAAAGGCAACTACTATTTCCAAAACACTTAAAAATACTGCAACGTGTTGGAGAAAATATTAAATTAGCTCGAAAAAGAAGAAAGCTGACAACCATACAAGTTTCAGAACGTGCAGCAATAGATAGAACTACTCTTTATCAAATTGAAAAAGGAACTCCTAGTGTGTCTATGGGAGCTTATTTTAATGTGATGAGAGTATTAGGTTTGCAGGATGATTTTTTAAAGTTGGCCTCAGATGATAAACAAGGAAGAACTATTCAAGACTTAGACCTATTAGGAGGTAAATAATGGCCACAGATAAATTAGATATATTAGTATACGCAGATTGGCTTGAATTAAAGGATTCAAAACTGATAGGAACACTTTCGGCTCACCAAGGCAAGGGGAGAAAAACTTTTAGTTTTAAATATCATGAAAAATGGTTGGAACTAGAAAAACCATACTTCTTTGACCCCGATATTACTTGGAATAAAGGCCATCAATTTCCAATTGGTAAAAGTATTTTTGGAATTTTTAACGATGCCATGCCAGATGCTTGGGGACGAACTTTAATGAAAAGGAGAGAGGCTATAATAGTTAGAGAGGAAAAAAGACCTGCTAAAAATTTACAGGACATAGATTATTTGTTAGGCGTAAATGATGAGAGTAGAATGGGGGCATTAAGATTTAAATTGCAAGAAGATGAACCCTTTTTAAATAATGATAGGTCTCGTCCAACTCCTCCGTGGTCCACTGTAAGAGAATTACAACACGGTATCTCATTAATTGAATCGGATAAAGATAATAAGGAAGTTCGTAAATGGTTAAGTATATTATTAGCCCCAGGATCTTCATTAGGCGGTGCAAGGCCTAAAGCAAACATTATAGATGAAAAAGGACATTTATGGATTGCTAAATTTCCATCAAAGGAAGATACTATTAATAAAGCCGCATGGGAATTTTTAGCATATAAATTAGCTACAAAAGCAGGTATTGAAATGGCTGAGTGTAAAATCGAAAAAATAGTTGGTAAACACTTTACATTTTTCACGAAACGATTCGACCGTTTAAAGAATAAACGAATTCATTTTGCATCGGCTATGACTATGACTGGCAATAACGAAGAAACCATAAAGGATAATTACCCAAGCTATTTAGATATTGCAGAATTTATACAATTTAACGAATCGAATAGTAAAAAAGAATTACACCAATTATGGAGAAGAATGGTTTTTAATATTGCTATTTCCAATACGGATGATCATTTAAGAAATCATGGTTTTATTCTTCAAAAAAATGGTTGGCAATTATCTCCTGCTTATGATATAAATCCTTCCATTGATAAAGATGGATTGTCTTTAAATATTGATTCAAATACTAATGCATTAGATTTTGACTTGGCAAAAAGTGTTGGCGAATTTTTTCAGCTTAACGAAAAACAAATGGATGATATTTTAAAAGAAGTTAAGGTGGTGGTAAAAAACTGGAAAACGGAAGCTACAAAAATTGGGATTTCGAAAGCTGAAATTATACTTATGACTTCGGCTTTTAAATTTTAAAATGGAGAGGTTGCTTTTGAAACCTAAACCAAGCTGATACCAATTTGATACTACCAGAAAGTGATGATGTGAATGAGGAGGCTTAAATTATTAGTAAAATAGTTGATTTATGAATTTAAAAAAGATTATGGAATTTAAATTGTATAAGTTGCCAATTTATTTAAAAGTATTGATTATTGTTTTATTTGCGTTATTACTAATTCCGTTTTGTGGACTTATATGTTATATATCTGAATACATGGGAGGCGATTTGACGAATGATTTTTAAATTAGGATTATGGATACTAAAGAAATAATAAATAATTTAAAAACCTATCCTACTAAATGTAAGGAAGGTCTTACTGATATTGAATTAAATAAGTTTTTAAAAGAACACAAGCTGAATGAAAAAGAATTTTTAAAGCATTTAGGCAACATAACAATTATGATTAAAGATGATACAACAATTATATATAAGCATGATATTGAAATTAGCTTAATACAATTTTTGAACAATAACTCTTCGTTTTTAGTTATTTTGACTAATAAAACATTGAAAAGGGGACACCAATTTAATATTACCAGAAAGTGATGATGTGAATGAGGAGGGGTATATATTAATTAGCAATTCTTTATAAAAAATATTATTTTTATTAAATAAGGTAGTTTCTATTTTAAAAATTGTATGTTTATTAAAAGATAAATTAAAAACTAGTTAATTAAACTTTAAAAAATAATTAAAAACATGAAAAGATACATTGAAATTGTTTATGACAACAGCGGAAGTATGAATGGGCATATTGGCAATCATACAAAATATGAAATTGCTCAAGATCTATTCGAAAAAGAAATTTTACCAATAATCGGCTTAAAAGGGGATCATATTGTTTTAAGATTACTTGGTGAAGGCTGCGGAGAAGATAGAACAAATAGTGAAGCATTAACTACTGGCGGTATAAACAATCGCAAAAGCATGCTTGACAGAATTAAAGGCGTAGATGCTAACCATAGCAGTACTCCTTTATTTTATACCACACTTGATGCCATTCAAGCCTGTAAAAATGAAAGAGCGGATGAGTATTTAATTTTTGTACTTACTGACGGTGATGATACATGCAATGTGAGAATGGAAGAACTGATTAGTGAGGACCTTATTGAAAAATATGTAAAATTTTACAAAGTACTTTTAGTTCAATTAGGAATAAACTCCGATAAAAGTAAAAATAACCTTACCGCATTTACAAGTTATCTTGGGGGACAAACTATTTCATTAGATAGTGGCGATTCGGTTTCATTGATGCGAACTAAACTAAAAAAAGCCTTAAATATCTCCGGATTCAACGTTAAACTTCCGCTTCAGCATTGTTACGATTCACAACCAGGTTTTAATCTATCATGGGAAGAGCTTGCCACTTCTGGCATCGACTTTCATCAAGCCTTATTGCTTTACAATAAAAACATTCTTTCGTGGCAACCTGAATTTACACTATCGGTAAGTACTTTACAATTGGCTGAATTAAAATTCTTATTTGGACTTTACTTCAAAACAGGGCTGGAAGATTCAATGATAAAAACAATGCTTGCACAATTAAAAATGCCCTATTATTATAGCCATGATTGTATCTATTGGGATTTTTTAGCTGCAAGATGGAAATATTTTATTCCTCAAAATATAGTAAAGCAAATTGATAACCCGGATGCAAAAAACGACGATAGCCAAGTAGGTAAAAATAAAAATGGTACAAAGGATAAGGAATTATATAATAATCGCCAAGTTTACCTAGTAGAATTTGGGCAGACAATTGCGCCATCCTATCAACTAACTGCAATTGACAAAAATATTGTCAAAAATCCGACAATTATTAAAGAGGGGGATCAGGTCGTTTTTAGATAGAATTAACTACTTTAATATCAAAAAAAATTATGATAATAGACAACGAAAAAAATAAACCAGAACAATTAAAACTTCACGAATGGATTTCACAATTTTCGACAACAGGGAGAATGGATATTGTTACTGGGTACTTTACTGTTGGTGCTCTTGCTTGGTTATCAAAAACTGTGAACGATAAGATTTCTGAGTATAGATTTGTACTTGGTGACATTGTGCAATCTGAAGTTCTTAACGATAGAACTCTTGATTTATTAAATGAAAATATTTCTATAGAAGGTGCTTTAAAGCTTAATAAACTAGCTAAGGAAGCCATTGAATTTCTTAAACAAGACAAAGTTATTGCGAAAACGTTAGAACCAAATTTTTGCCATGCTAAGTTATATTTAAATAGACCAGATGAAAATAAAATGCGCGATAGCTATTTTGTTTCTGGCAGTTCAAATTTAACAGAGGCAGGAATTGGTTTAAGTAATAAACAGAATTTAGAATTGAATATTGCAGAAAATGGCACAACTGATAGATATAACTTATTGATTCCTTGGTTTGAACAATTGTGGAATAAGGAAGAAGCAAATATCACTAAGACAATTATAAATGAAAAAGGTGAAAAATCAAGAATACCCTTTAAAGAGTATTTAATTAATGAAATACAGAAAATAGTAAAAGTATATACCCCTAGAGATTTATACTATAAAGTTCTATGGGAACTATTTGGTGCGGAAACATTACTCGAAGCGAATAACCCGGAATTTTCTCGCGAAATTGGTCATCTTGAGAACACTGCTATTTATGAAACCCTTTATGAATTTCAAAGAAAGGGCGTCATCAGTATGATACAAATGTTGCAAAATCATAAAGGTGCAATTTTAGCTGATGCTGTGGGTTTAGGTAAAACATGGAGTGCCCTTGCTGTTATGAAATTTTTTCAAAAAGACCACCAAGTGATTTTATTATGTCCTAAAAAATTGCGTCATAATTGGAATAGATATCTGAAGAATCACGATTCAAAATTTGAAAGAGATAAATTAGATTTTTTCATCAGACATCATACCGATTTAACTGAAGAGTTAATGACCAAATATAATGATAGAGCTGATAAATTGTTTACTGATGATAAAAAGAAACTTATTGTTATTGATGAAAGTCACAATTTACGTAATGAAAAATCCAAGCGTTATAAGTTTTTATTAGAATCAATTTTACAAAAAAATAATAATGTAAAAATATTGATGCTCTCTGCAACTCCAATTAATAATTCTCTTTGGGACATTAGAAATCAATTTAATTTAATTGTAAAAGGAGAAGCAGATGGTTTTAAAGACCTTGACATTAACAGCCTCGATTTTACATTTAGAAAAGCAACTGAAGAATTTAATAAATGGCGTGAAGCTCCTAATCCAAAATTGTCTGATTTCATAAAAGCATTGCCAGATAATTTTAGGAAATTAACCGATACCTTTATCGTTGCCAGAACAAGAAAAATGATTGAAGGGCAACAAACTGGTTTAGAATTTCCTCAAAAAGTTGCCCCTATTGCTGGTGGTATTTCCGAAAATATTTTTGTTACACCAAAAGAAATGGGAAATTTCGAAAGCTTCGAGGACCTATTCGCTCATTTCCCTCCTTTGCTCTCAGGTTATCAACCCTCCTATTATACCGAATCCTTAGCTGATAAAAAAGCTAAGGAAAAGAAGCGTGCTGACGCTAAGAAAAAAGGAGAAAAGGTTGATGTAAATGTATTAGAAGACCAACAGCAACGGGATAAGTTCTTGGTGAAAATGATGTATATATTAATGGTGAAACGTTTAGAGTCTTCCTGGAGTGCTTTTTATTCTACATCTTGCAAAATATTGGCACATCACCAAAATGCATTTAATAAAATTAAAGAATATCAAACAACAAAAAAAGAATTAAAGTTGTCTAACGAAGCTGAGGGGGATTTTTCTGAAGATTTAGAAGAAGCAATGGCTGAATTTTCGTTAGGAAAAAAGGAAGTGAAATTATCCGAAATTGATGCAGTTGGGATGTTAGATCATTACAAAAAAGATTTAAAAAAGGACATTGAAAAATTGGAGACCATAACTTCGAATCTTAAAAGGTTTAAAGATGATATTGAAAAGGAGACTTCAAAATCAAAAAATCAAAAAACTGAAGACGACAAACTTCAAGCTCTTTTAAATAAAATAAAACAAAAAAGAACCACGGGTAAAAACAAAGGGAACGAAAAAATTCTAATTTTTACAGTTTATAAAGACACTGCCATGTATTTATATGATCAACTTTTAAAAAGAGGATTTACCAAAATTGCAATGGTAAGTGGAGACGTGTCAAAAACAGATGATTCGGATACTGAAACTAAAAACTTTGAACCGATTTTAGAACGTTTTGCGCCTTACACTAAATTGTTTCGGGAAGGCGAATGGGCTTTTTCTCCAAGTAATAAAGACTTATCGCTAGATAAACAATATATCGAATGGCAAGAATGGGTTAAAACAGAAAAACCAACGGATTATGAAAAAGTAAATAATCCAATTGACATTTTAATTGCAACTGATACATTAAGCGAAGGGCAGAACCTTCAAGATTGTGATTTAGTAGTAAACTATGATATTCATTGGAATCCGGTAAGAGTAGTTCAAAGAATGGGTCGTATTGATCGTTTAGGTTCGCCAAATAAGTATATTTATGGGGTTAATTTTTGGCCTTCAAATAACATTAATACCTATCTTAATTTACAAGGTAGAATTGAGGAGCGCATGGCTACAATGAAATTAGCAGGTGCCGAAGTAGATCATAATTTTACGGAAACATTTAAAGAAATGTCTCATGATGAGGAGCTGGATAATAAAATGAAGGCTCGTATGATTGAGCAAATGTTAAAGACCTGGGACGATATTGAAGTAAATGATAGCGGATTAAGTTTTAATAATCTATCTCTTGAAGAATTTAGACAAGATTTATTTCATGATCTAAAATTAGATGAGCATAAATACAAAAATATGCCGAAAGGTGTTTTTACTGGATTTAAAGGAGATGATAAAGTTAGCAAGGAAAAAGGCTTAATTGCATTACTTGGATATCCTGCAAAACCTCAAAAGACTCAAGATTATAAATACTTAACACATGAATTAATTTATATTGACAATGACGGTAAGCAAGTTTTGTTAAACCGTAAAGAAGTGTTGGATGTGCTTAAGTTTCATAAAGAAAATGAAAGATTTGTACCTAAAGAAGTAGATGCTGGAGAAGAAATCGCATTAAAAAAACTATCTGATTCGATAGGATTTTGGTTAAAAGCACAAGCCGTTTCTGAAGAAGTAAATGCCGATGGCGTAGTTGAGAGCAAAATGGGGAAAGAAGCTTTATCAATTATCCAAGGATTAAAAACAGGCAATAAATCTGCTAAAGAAAGAATTAAACAAAATATAAACGTTTCAGATAAATTTAAAACCGAAAACTTCGATTTAATAACCTGGTTTTTAATAAGCTAATATAATATGGAATTAAGTTATTTTAATGACAACAACAATTTTCACGAATCTTTAAAAAAGTTTTTTAAAGATTTAAATGTGCCAGTTAGTTATTTAACAAGTGAACCTGCTAAGCCAGCAGATATCCTAACAAAAATAACAGGCCTTAAAAATGAGTCATACACACTGATGGATAAGGTGTTTATGCTAGGTATGGTAGACGAAAATGTTTTTGAAACAGGAAAAACAGATGCCACTTTAAATACGATACGACAAGGAAAAAAAGACTATGATGGATTACTTATTTTTGGCGTAACCTTAAAAACTGAAAACCCTTCGAGAACTCACTTAGCAGATATTACTAGAGCTTTTAACCGAGAGTTTAATAGTACGCCAGTTATTGTTGTTTTTAAATACGATAAGCATATTACTTTTTCTACTTCCGAGAGAAACAAATACAAACAAGCTTGGCGAGAAGGTGAAAAAGTTGGTAAAATAAGTATGTTAAAAAATATTGACATACAAAAACCTCATAGTGCGCACTTAAGAATATTAGCAGATTTAAAAATAAACGAAAATGTTACTTCTTTTAATGAATTATTTGAATATTGGCAAAAAGTATTTAATACTAAAGAACTTAACAAACAGTTTTTCAAAACAATTGCCAATTGGTACTTTTTATCCGTAGCTCGTTCAAAATTCCCTTATGACTATTTAAAGGGTGATCCTAAACACAAGGGTAAAACAAAAGCTGAGTTGCAGGAATTGGCCAATCAAAAAGCTACTATTAGATTTATTACCCGAATGATTTTTGTTTGGTTCTTGAAAGAAAAGGGTTTAATCCCAAAAGACTTGTTTGATAAAGACAAAATTTTAAAAATTTTAAAAAAATTCAATACCAAAAATTCTAGCAACTACTATAATGCAATTTTACAGAACTTATTTTTCGCCACGTTAAACAAAGCTAATAATCACAGAGATTTTGCTTTAAGTTTATCATTTAAAGAAAATCAATCTAATTATGATTTAAACTCTTTATACCGTTACGAAAAAATGTTTCAAGATGAGAATCCAAAAAACATAATGAAGTTATTTGAAAAAATACCTTTTTTAAACGGTGGACTTTTTGATAGTTTGGATACAAAGCCTGATACAAAAAACAATATTACAGAAGAAATAATCGATGGATTTTCTCGTAACGAAAAATGGCAAGCCTCAATGCCAGATTTTCTATTTTTTGAAGAAAAAGAAATTGATTTTGATGAAGAGTTAAGAGTTATTTATGATACAAAAAAAGGGCATTATCATGTTAAGGGATTATTTGCCATTTTTAATGAATATAAATTTACCATTGAAGAAAACACACCAACAGAAACAGATGTTGCCCTAGACCCATACTTGTTAGGCGAAATTTTTGAAAACCTATTAGCTTATTATAATCCTGAAACAGGAACAACTGCTCGTAAAGGTTCTGGAAGTTTTTATACTCCGCAAGAAATAGTAAACTATATGGTGGAAGAAAGCTTAAATGCATACTTAGAAACCAAACTTGAAAATAATGAGGTGAAAGCTGCGGAGTTTGATAAAACAATAGAACTAACTTTAGATAAAAAAACAAAAATTGTAAAAGCACTTTCTGAAGTTAAAATATTAGACCCCGCCTGTGGTTCTGGAGCTTTTCCTATGGGGGTTTTGTATAAAATGGTGGATATGCTTAAACATATTGACCCAAACAATACTATTTGGAAACAAATACAACACGATAAAATTATAGGTGATAAAATAAAAGAACTAGAAGCCGATAAAAAAGCCATTGAAGGATTAAGTGATAAAGAAGTAAAGGATAAGGCAATAAAAGCAGTTGAAGATAGATTAAATGAATTAGAAACTATTTTTAATAACGAATATAACTTTGATGATTATGCTCGCAAACTTTATATTATACAAAATTGTATATATGGAGTAGATATTCAAGATGTAGCTATTCAAATTTCTAAACTACGTTTCTTTTTATCGCTTATTGTTGACCAAAAAAACGACGATATTAAACCATTGCCTAATCTGGAAACAAAGTTTGTTATTGCCAATACCTTAATTGGCATTGATTTACCAAAGTTTACAGTATTGGGCGAAGATGACCATAGCCAAGATACTACTAAAGCACTAAAAGAAGAACTGAAGCATGTGCGCGAACAACATTTTAAAGCCGTTACTCGTAAGGAAAAACTGGCAATAAAAAAACAAGACAGGGCCATAAGAGAAAAAATTGCCAATAGCTTAGCCGATAGCCTTAATAGCTTTAAAAAAGAAGATATTGACAAACTTAATAATGAAATAGCTATCCAAAACCGTTTGCTTGCCGAGGCTGAACTAATGCCTGATATGGTGCAAGAAAAGATAGATGTAGACTTATTTGGCGGCGAAACCACAATAAAAGTAAACTACCGAAAAGAACGTATAAAAGAGTGTAAGGCACAAATTAGATTAATACAAAACAAAATAGATAGCTTGCAAACAAATACGCAAGCCGAATTAATAAGAACACAAGCCTTAAAAATTGCTCAATGGGATATTTATAACCAAAACGCGCAAGCCGATTGGTTTGATATGGATTGGATGTTTGGTATTAATGATGGTTTTGATATAGTGATTGGAAATCCGCCTTATTTTGTTTTTGAAGCAAAAATGAAAGACCAGATAGAACCAATTTTGAATTTTGATATTTATAATAAATGCAAAGGCGGGAAATTAAATGCATTTGAATTATTTTTAGCAAAAACTGATGAGATACTTAAAAATAAAGGTATTTGTTGTCAAATATTCCAAAACTCTTTCCTTGCCGATAATTCATCAATAGGGATTAGAAAACACTATTTAGATAATAACAAGGTCTTATTTATAGATTCATTTCCTGAAAGAGACGACCCAAAGAAAAGAGTTTTTGAAAGTGTAAAAATGAGTGTATGTATATTTTTATCTAAAAAGATTTTCCAAAATGATTATCAATTTGACATCAATTTTCATAAAGATAAAACACTTCAAAATTTCAATAATGTTATTTATTCAAAATCTGAAATAATCAATTTAGATAAGGACAATTATGTATTTCCTTCATTATTGGAAAATGAAAAAAATGTATTTATAAAATATTACTCTAATAGAAAAAAATACTCTGATTTATTTGAATGTATCGAGGGAGAATTAAACATGACAATTCATAAGCAATACATGACATTAAATGAAAATAATCCTAAAATAATTAAGGGAGCTCAGGTTCAGCGTTATTATATTACTGATAAGCCGAGTCAAGGAGTTGTTGAATATGTTGATAAAAAAAAATATTTAAGGGATTACTCTAAAAGTAAAAAAGCTCAACATTATAAATTAAAACGAATTGCATTGCAAGGCATAACAGGTGCAAATGACAGTGTTCGAATTGTAAGTTCAATTATTGAAGAAAACCTTTTTTGTGCAAATTCTTGCAATTATATAATCTCGAAAACTGATAATGAAATATTAACTCTAGAGGCATTATTAGGCATTTTTAACTCTAAACTAACAAATTGGATTTTTAGAAAAAAAAGTACAAATAGCAATGTTAATTGTTATGAAATAAATGATTTAATTTTACCCGTTGACATTAAATTAACAGAAAAAAATATTTCAAAAATCACTAATAAAATTATTGATAACAAAAAGCAAGGAAAGAGTGTTACGGCTCTAGAGAATCAAATCGATGTAATAGTATATCATTTGTATGAATTAAATTATGATGAGGCTATAGTGGTAGATTCAAATTTAAGTAAAGAAGACTTTGAAAAATATAAATTATAACATTTCTCCTTTATAGAGTCAGCTTCAGTCTGAAAGCTTAAAAAAATAAAAAAATTAATTAAACTCATGAGCTTCTACAAATACATTACCGAAAAACGAAAAGATTCTCCAGAACTAAAAAAAACAATGGAGGAGGTTACAAAAGATTTATTAAAATATAAAACCGATGATTTAAAGCCCGGCATTTTATTAGGCTTAATTCAGTCGGGTAAAACAAGAGCCTTTGTAGGGGTTATAGCCAAAGGTTTTGATGATGGTTTTGATGTGGCTATTGTATTTACTAAAAACTCAGTAGCCTTAGTTGAGCAAACAATGAAACGCTTAAAAAGCGAATTCGAAATGCCTATTGAACGAAACAAACTATACGTATGGGATAAAATTACAAAGCACACAACAACTAACTGGTTATGTATTAAGTAACAAAATTATTTTAGTTGTAAAAAAAGAAAGTAAAAACTTAGAAAAATTGCATGAGGTTTTTAAAAACCCCATTTTAAAAACTAAAAAAGTTTTAATTATAGATGATGAGGCTGATATGGCCAGTGTTTCATTTGTTGCTGATAAGACTAAAGAAGAGGGTATTGATTATGCTAAAGTAGCGGCAAGTATATCTAAGTTAAGAAGTGATATTAAAGGGAACAATAGTTTTTTACAAGTAACTGCAACACCTTATTCTTTATACTTACAACCCGAAAATGGAGATATTAACAATGATGAATATGCGCCACTTCGCCCTGTCTTTACTCATTTATTAGATCCACATCCGTATTACATTGGGGGTAAATATTATTTCGAAAATTCCTTAGTGCCAAATTCACCAGCCTCATATATTCATGTACAAGTAAGTGAGGATGAACTTGGCTTATTAAATGGGAAATCAAAAACTAAAAACTCATACAATAAAAAGTTAATTGATAATATTTTAAAAACAAAAGCTCTCGAAAAATATAGGTTAGCCATTTATAATTTTTTAGTTGGTGGTGCAATACGTCAAATACAAGAAAAAGGAGATGATTTTTGGGCGAAGCCTTACCATTGTGCTTTTGTGTTGCACACATCCACTACCAAACAAATTCATTTAATGCAAAAAAATTTGACTGAGGATTTAATTTTAACCTTAGCCAAATTAAAATCAAAAGAGTTAAATAATATTTTTTTGGATTCATACACTAATTTATCATTATCAATAAAAGCTTCGAAAACAATATTACCAAAATTTCAAGTGATTATTGATGCTATCTATAATGCTTTACAAAATAACAATGTAGGGGTAGTTGAAATAAATTCAGAAAATCAAGTAGCAGAATTATTGGGAGAAGATGGACAACTAAGATTAGATAATCCTTTTAATAATTTTGTAGGTGGGCAATCACTTGATAGAGGTATTACGATTGACCATTTAATTGGCTTCTTCTATGGGAGAAGTCCTGGTACTTTTCAAATGGATACCGTTTTACAACACTCAAGGATGTATGGCAGCAGATCACACGAAGATTTAGCGGTAACGCGCTTTTATGCCTCTGCGAGAGTATATGAAGCCATGAGAAACATGCATTGGTTTGATAATGACTTACGAGAAAATATTTCAAAAGATGTTAAAACGGCAACGGCTCGTTTTATTGCAAAACTAGGTAGTACAATTATACCTGCTGGCCCAAATAAATTAAGAGCATCCAACTTATTATCATTTAAAGCCTATAGTCGTTTATTACCTATTGGTTTTCAAACAAGGTCAAATACTGATACTAAACCTATCATTGCACAAATTGATAAAATAATTGAAGCAAAGAGAGATCCAAAAAAACCAAATTTCATAATTACAAAAAATGAAGCAATAGAAATTATTGAAAACATAAGAAATACTTTTGCTTATGAAGATCAATTTGGTAACAGAGGTTTATAATGGGATACGGCACCGTTCATTAAAGCATTAGAATTATCTTTAGAAAAAAACAAACTAAATGAAGTAATTGTATTTTATCAAGAAAATCGTGAAGCGTCTCGTTTTAAAAATTCAGGTAATTCATTTATGGATGCACCAGACGATGGTAAAACTGATTTACCAAAATCAAAACAACTTGCAAAATTAGGCCCAGTATTAATGTTATTAAAACAAAACGGAAAAAAAACAAGTGGTTGGAGAGACGCTCCGTTTTATTGGCCAGTATTGATGATGCCTGAAAACATGCCTAATTATGTATATTGTGAAGGTTAATATTTTGAAATTCTATAAGTCGTAATAATTTAATAAAAAAAATCTTAATGAGTAAAATGACTTCAATATGAGAAACTGAAATACTATTTTTTAATAATATTTAATGGATTCAAAAAGCAAAAACAAAAAAATGCTTTTCTTGCTGTTTGTCCTATAACCAATCTTTAAATTTAGGTTAAATAAATAGGATATTTTAAATTTCAAAATCAGTTATTTTTTTTAGCATTATTTAAATTAATTGAAGAATTGTAAGACGTTAAAAAAATTGGAGATAATTTATTTTTTCCTAAATTGCGAATTTTACTATTTTTAATGTAGCAGTAATCAGTAAATTTGAAGTTACATTCTTGAGTTTTTTTTTCAAATATTGTGTATATTTTTTTATTTTTTTTGAATGAGTTAATGGCAATATAATAAGTAATTGCTCTTAATCTGTCAGAAAAACCAGATTTAATATTAACCAAATTGATGTGCATAAAACTAATTTTTTTTAAGGCATTTAATAAAACCAGCAATATTTCCAAGCGATCTTAGAAGTAATTTCTTATTCAATGAAAAAATCCCACAAAAAGAAATAAAAAATCTTAATAATGACACAATACTGAAATGAAAAGAGCTCAAATTGTGTTTTTTTACAATTTTATATCTATTAGTAACTTCAAGTAAACCAAAGTCAAAACTACTTCTGTCAATATTTTTCGGATGCGCGAATTTAGCTCTCGAAGAAATAAATATTTTTTTTTTTATTAACTTTAAATTTAAACTAAAGTCTAAATCCTCAAGATAAGAATATCTTCCTAGCGTTTCATCAAATCTAAAGTTTTTAATATAATCAAATTTATAAATACATACTGTAGTAAAAATCCAATCAGCAAAAATATCTTCTTTGAGATTAAGAATTTTAGAGTGCCAGCCACTTTGCAAAACAACTCCTGGTTTATTTGAGTATAAACCCAGGTAGGAACATAATTTGCTATTTTTAATATTTTCAAAAAATGTTTTATTCTCCTGCTGTATCTGATTAAATCCATAAGCAGCAACGTCATTCATATATTCAAATTTTTTTATTATCTCATTCATTTCGAAAATGGCATTATCATAAAAAATAATATCATCATCTAGAAACATGATGTATTTTGTACTAGAATTTTTTTTTTCTATACCAAAATTTCTCTGATGGGATGTTGATGGCCAAGTATAGAAATAATTTGCTAAAAATTTTTTACAAATATTTTCTACTAAACCTTGGTACTCATTATCAGAACTATCTACAACAATAATTTCAAAAAAATGCACTGATAAATCTGAAAACTTTTGGAGTAAATTTTTTACAAAATGTGGTCTATTTCTAGTGGGAATAATTAAACTAGTGTTATTTGTAAACATTTATTTATTTTTATATATTTTTAAGACATGCAATACTAAGTACATCATAAAACCCGAAAGGGGAAATATAAGCCTACTTAAAGTCACTGACAGTAACCACTGTAAATCAAATTTAGTAAATATGTAGACAGAAATAACAAATCCAAAAGTTAAAATTAAAAAAGTAACAAAAAAGATATTATTAAGTAAATATTTTTTTTCCTTTATAAGTAAAATTAAAGCTAGAATTATCAAAATCCAAATTGGATGTTTAAAAAAACCTATAAAAAAATATT